>OFFR01000208.1_pt1 | contig 44324 bp, 53 predicted proteins | sample 1521421 | NCBI WGS metagenome assembly OFFR01 (sample SAMEA3504087, study PRJEB24116) | mouse gut metagenome | biome: mouse gut; feature: mouse-associated habitat; material: faeces | place: Denmark | collected 2011 | reverse complement strand
TGAGGTACAAGAACGGGGCTTTACTGTTGCCCACATAAAGACGGACTCTATTAAGATTCCGGATGCAACGCCTGAGATCATCCAGTTTGTAATGGACTATGGAAGACTCTATGGGTACAGCTTTGAGCATGAGGCTACATACGACAGAATGTGTCTGGTCAATGATGCCGTTTATATTGCCAAGTATAAGGACGGTAAGAAAGCTGGAGAGTGGACGGCTACCGGAACCCAGTTCCAGATTCCTTATGTATTCAAGAAGCTGTTCAGTAGAGAAGAAATCGCATTTGAGGATATGTGCGAAACCAAATCTGTGAGCAGCTCTTTATATTTGGATATGAACGAGGGTATGCCGGATGTTACCGCTTATGAGAAAGAATTTGCAAAAGCGGAAAGCGATTACAAAAAGGGGCTACTTTCAGATAAGACATTCGAGACAACCTGTGCTGAGTTAAGACCTCTTATTGATGAAGGGCACAACTATCGCTTCATCGGAAAGGTTGGTCAATTCTGCCCGATTAAAGACGGCTGTGGCGGTGGACTTCTCATGCGGGAGAAAGATGGAAAATATTATGCCGCTACCGGCTCAAAAGGCTATCGTTGGCTGGAATCGGAAATGGTTCGTGAGCTGGAAAAAGAGGACGACATCGACCGTGGATATTATGACAAGCTGATTGACGAGGCGGTCAAGACAATCTCAGAGTATGGCGATTTTGAGTGGTTTGTTTCTGATGACCCCTATATTGGTCCGCTTGGAGCAAACGATTCGGACATTGACTGCGAGGATAATCCGCCGTGGTTAATGCCCTGCGGTGATGCAAAATATGCTACATGCTTCGACTGTCCGCATTTCCACAATGATACTTTCCATATGGATTGTGATCGCGGATACGATATTTCGGACGTGATTATGAAACATGCTATGAATCCGCCTGAAGATGACCCCGAAGAAGAATTTTTACCATTCTAATAAAAATGTAAAGGAGAAATATTATGTCACGGAAAAGAGTAAACAACAACATCATCATGGAGAATGCCCGCATTATCTTCCGGAATTTTGCCGGAAAAGAGGGTAAGTACAACAGAGCTGGTGCCCGCAACTTCTGCGTGGTAATCGATGATCCGGAATTGGCTCAGAGGCTCGCTGAAGAGGGATGGAATATCCGCATCCTTCCCCCTCGTGATGAGGGTGACGACCCGAAGCACTATCTTCAGGTGGCGGTCAGCTTTGACAATATCCCGCCCAAGGTGTTTATGATTACCCGGCGGGCAAAAACGCAGTTGGATGAGGAGTCTATCGATACTTTGGACTATGCGGAAATCCGGAATGTGGATCTGACCATCCGCCCCTATAACTGGGTTATCCAGGAGGGAACGAAGAACGAGAAGAACGGTGTCAAAGCATATTTGAAGACGATGTATGTCACCATTGAGGAAGACGAGTTCGCCGACAAGTATGCCGAGATGGAGGGTCCGGACGAGATGCCGTTTAACTGAATGCCGGAGAGGGTTGTTGCTTGAAAGGAGTGGCGACCCTCTCTTTATATTTGAAAGGAGAAAAAGATGCCATTTTGGAAAAAGAAACCGAAGCGGCAAACCACAGCCAAACCGAAGACAAACACCGCCTCACCAAAGGAAACTCCTAAACAGGAGCCCAAACCAAAACCGAAACCTACTCCCCCACCGCCTAGATCAAAACCGGAGATTCCGAAAAAATCTACCAAGGATAAAAAGGAAGTCAAGCTGGATGCGAGAAAAGAATTTCTCAGAGTATTCAAGCAACTTACTTACCGGCATAGAGCATGGGATATTTGGAGAGATTTCATCGTCATGTTTGCCTGCTCACTCTCGAATCCGTTGGATAAAAGTCACTATGACGAACGAGAGAAGCGCTACATGAAAATTATCAAGAAATACAATAAGAAGGAACAAAACCTATTTCCTGAACTTGCCGCTCACACAGTCGTGGCTTTGGAAGAAAATCCAGAGCAGGACTTTCTGGGCGGTATTTTTATGGAATTAAATCTTGGGAACGACTCAAACGGTCAGTTTTTTACACCGTATCATGTGTGTGACCTTATGGCCAAGATTGCGATGCACGAAAATGTGGTACGGGAGGTCAACGAAAAAGGCTATATCACTATAAGCGATTCATGCTGTGGTGCCGGCGCAACTCTTATTGCCGGAATCCACGAAGCAAGAAGGCAGTTGGAAAAAGAAAACCTTAATTACCAGAACCACGTTCTTGTCGTGGCACAGGATATTGACGAAACGGTGGCTTTGATGTGTTATATCCGGCTTTCCCTTTTGGGAGTGGCTGCTTATATCAAAATTGGCAACACATTTACAGAGCCAATAAGCCCGGATGATACGACTGAAAATTATTGGTTCACACCGATATATTTTTCCGATGTCTGGGCGACACGAAGATTAGTCCGAAAAATGGATGATTTATTGAAAGGAGAAAAATAACTATGAGTATGACAGCAAGAGAGTTTATGAACACTATGGAGGCCATGATCAATTCGCCGAATCAGAAGCTGATTGGGGATTTGACTGGCGGTTATGTCTACGCGAAAGAGAGCCGTCCGGATTTAATGTACGCTGCCGCAAAAATCAACGAGGCAAATAAGAAAGCGATGGAGGCTGAAAATCGGCTTGATGCTCTCAAGTATGCAATCAACGATACTTTTGGCGTTGCCGAGTTACATAGAAAAATGGCACTGGAGATCAAAAATGTTATTTTCAATGCCCCCGCAACGATTGTTTTCTGGATGGATGGAACTAAGACTGTTGTAAAGGCGGTAAACGAGGACTTCGATCCAGAAAAGGGACTGGCGATGGCTATCGCTAAGAAAGCTTTTGGTAACAATGGAAACTATTTCAACAAAATTAAAAAGTGGACCGAAAGCTATAACGAGGCTAATTGATTATGGCCGGCGTGGAGCTATACGACTACCAACAGGATGCAGTTCAGAAAATGAAAAACGGCTGCATTCTTTGCGGTGGCGTAGGAAGCGGAAAATCCCGTACAGCTTTGGCATATTATTATCTGCAAAACGATGGCGAAGCAGGATGTCTTGTCGGCCTTGAAGATTATATACCGATGGGAGATCCGCCGAAAGATCTATACATCATCACTACGGCACGAAAAAGAGATACTTTGGAATGGGAGGGCGAGCTTTCGCCCTTTCTTCTTTCCACTAATTCAGAACATAATCTCTACCGAAACAAGGTCGTCGTGGATTCGTGGAACAACATCAAGAAATATGCTGAGGTTACAGATGCGTTTTTTATATTTGACGAACAGCGAGTAGTCGGTTCCGGAGCATGGGTAAAGTCATTCCTGAAGATAGCGAGGAGGAACCAATGGATTCTTTTGTCTGCTACTCCTGGCGATACCTGGCAGGATTATATTCCCGTCTTTATTGCGAACGGATTCTATAGGAATCGAACAGAGTTTACCAGAGAGCACATTGTTTATAGCCGCTTCAGTAAATTCCCGAAAGTAGATAGATATTTGAATGTCGGACGGTTGATACGGCAGAGAAATGATATTCTAGTAAACATGGATTTCAAGAGAACTACTGTTTCGCATCATGAAGACGTGTTCGTCAAGTACAATATTGAGAAGTATAAGGACGTGGCAAGGAATAGATGGAATCCTTATAAGGATGAGCCAATTATCAATGCCGGTGAACTTTGTTATGTCTGGCGAAAAATCGTGAACACCGATGAGTCGAGACAAGTAGCATTGCTGGAGATTGTCGAGAAGCATCCGAGAGCCATTATATTCTACAACTTCGACTATGAGTTGGAATTGCTCAGAGAAATGTTTCTTGGTCGTGCAGATTGCGGGGATACCGGAGAGTTTGAAATGGCAGAATGGAATGGACACACACATCAGCCGATTCCTGATGCTAAGAGTTGGGTGTATCTGGTACAGTATAATGCCGGAGCAGAGGGATGGAACTGCATCAAGACCGATACCATTATATTTTACTCGCAGAACTATTCCTATAAAATCATGCAGCAATCGGCGGGACGCATTGACAGACTGAACACACCTTACAAGGATTTGTATTACTATCACTTGAAAACGCGTTCGGGCATTGACTTAGCAATCAGTCGTGCATTGAGAGACAAGAAGGATTTCAACGAGAGCCGTTACGGGAAGTGGATAGAAAGGAGACGCAATGAAAAATAAATCAGATACTTTTCTGGTAAGTTTTAATTATACGCATGGAGATATTCCGGTGCTGATTGTCGGGAGGAAAGGCAAAAAGAATGAAATCGACATTGTCAATGCTTTTCAGGGAGATGAAGCGAAGGCGCTGTATCAGAGACTTACGGTTAAGAAAGGAGATCCAAAATGACTGTTGATGAATGGAAGGCACTTCAAAGCCGACTTGTCGATGCTTGGGAACAATTTACCCACACTTTACAACAGGCTGCGGACGCACTTGCAAAGATATTTGATAGTCTGAGAAAAGATGAAAAAGAGAAAGCTAAACATATTCCGTACTTTGGCGGTCGTCATAAAAGGAAAGACCATTATCTTTGCAATAAAAAGATGACTTATAAAATTGAGAGAAAGCCGAAGAAAAATCTTCCTTATCAGAGAAGAAATTATTAAGCCGCTTTTATATTTGAAAGGAGAAAAAAGATGAATTTTAAAATTATTGCCGTAGACTTTGACGGTACATTATGTGAGAATAAGTACCCTGAGATTGGTGAACCCAACAAAGAAATGATTACATACCTGAAAGATCGGCAGTCTAATGGAGATAAACTGATTCTTTGGACCTGCCGGATTGATGAAATGTTAGATAATGCTGTTCGCTGGTGCCGCAATAAGGGGCTGATATTTGACGCGGTCAATGAGAATCTTCCCAGTGTCATTGCCGAATTTGGTACGGATACGAGAAAGATATTTGCCAATGAGTACATTGATGATCGGAATGTATGGCTGCCCTCAGAAAAAACGGCGGACATTCTTTATCTCTGTGACGGAAAACAATGTGGGGATTCCTGCCCATCTACGGAATGTAAACATACATCGGATATTTCTCACGCTAAGAATTTTTGTAAAGGCGATTACGATTCTTACTGGGAAAAAGAAAAGAGGGACCGCGATGAACCGAAGTAGATTTATTCAGGGATTGAAGAGCGATATCCAGCTTTCAGAAAAAGAACGGAAGCGAATCATACGCCGAAGCATCAATAAGTATCCCTGGAAACTGAAATGTACAATTGCTATGGAAGAGTTTGCGGAATTGCAGCAACAAATCAGCAAGCAGATTCGCGGATACGGAGACCGACTTGGACTCTTGGAAGAGATGGCGGATGCTTATATTTGCCTTAGCTTCTTGGAGTCCATTTTTGATGTGTCTCCTGACGATCTGCAAAAAGCAATTGATGTCAAGTTGCAGAGAGAAAGGGAAAATTTGAAATGAGCGAGGTAAAGGAACATATAACCTGTGCAGAGGCTATATTTTGCCCCTCTTGGGGTGAGTACAAGGTGGCTGAAAACAATGTGGTTATATCTGCTCGTCTATGGAATGTAAACATATGCAAAGTCAGAAACATAACGATCACCAATCCAGATGAGTGTGCTTTCTGCGGTCTATACAAGAAAGGAAAGCCGTCTATAGATTGCCATTGTAAGGTGTGTGAAGAAAGGAGAGCAAGTAATGATTAAAATTGAAAATTTTGAGGTGATGGGCTGGGATCATGTTATCCGTGGTATGCGGAATCCGATGAACAGTTGGGATAAGTCCGACAGCGGTATCTGTAAAGGCGGAGAAGATGGAATCGGCTGTGAAAATTGCGCGGTGGAGATACCTTGTACCCATTCATACGACCATTCGTGGCAGCTTGGTAAAGCAGATCATGAACTGATGATGAAGCTGGCAAAGGCCGGTTCGGTTCACGGAAAATTCCGCCGGATGATTGCCGTATATGCAGACATCACGGCTCCGCTTTATTGGTGGAAAGAGTTCGATACATACAAGGTGGGTACGGTTGCCAACTCCTGCTCTACTATGCACAAGATTCATGCAAAGGAGTTTGTACTGGACGATTTCAGCCACGAGCATTTAATTGGTTTTTGGGAAACACCACTTAGAGAAACTATCGAAATGCTCAATAAAACACGAGAAATGTTTCTGGAAAGCAAAGACAAAGAGCTGTGGTACAGAATGATTCAACTTCTTCCCTCTTCTTACAACCAGAAACGGACGGTAATGCTGAACTACGAGGTTCTGTCCGGCATTTATATTTACCGTAAGAACCACAAGCTGGATGAGTGGCGAGAGTTCTGTCAGTGGATCGAGCAGCTTCCGTACAGTGAGATTATTACGTGTAATGCAGAGGAGGATGCTAATGAGTTGTAGATATAAAGATGAATGCCCGAGTTATAGTGGATGGTGTGAAGGACCAAGACAGGATTTTTCAAGATGCATCCAATTTCTTATTACCGCCTATGAAAGAGCAAGAGAAGAACTGAAAAAATCAACAAGGCTCTGTAAAGTTGGGGATAGGATTGGATATTTTCACGCATGGGAGCATTATTCAAAACCCCTTGAAGCAAGTCCTCTAATTGGTGGAGCTCCGGCTGGTGTGTTCAGTTGTATGTTTGCTATTGTTGAGTTTTCCGATGGCATAGAACGAGTTGATCCGACACGAGTCCACTTCTGTGATGAAACCAACTCATTTTTAAGTGCCATGAAAGACGAGGTGAAAGCAGATGAGCGCACAGTATGATTTATATTTACAGCATCACCGCTCGAATGTCCATAAAGGGTTTAAATGGTTTCAGCAGAATCTGCCGGAGCTTTTGGTGGATGGTGTTGGATGGCAGACGGAGTTTGCTCATGACGCTTCTAAGAATGAGCCGGACGAGTATGAAGCCTACGACCGATATTTCTACGGAAATAACAAATCTTATCAAGTTGTTCAGGATTACAGACGAGCGTGGCTTTTGCACCTGCATCGCAATCCTCATCACTGGCAGCACTGGGTTCTCATCAACGATGACCCGAAAGAAGGAGAGATTGCTCTGGATATGCCTTACAATTATATTCTTGAGATGATTTGCGACTGGTGGGCATTTAGCTGGCAGAAAGGTAATCTCAACGAGATATTCAACTGGTATGACGAGCATAAGGATTATATGAAACTGAGTCCGAAAACTCGGAAGACGGTTGATTCTATTCTTGGAAAGATGAAAGAGAAACTGTCAGAAACCGGTTTGGAGTTGGTTCATCATGGAGTCAAGGGTCAAAAATGGGGTGTAAAGAACGGTCCGCCGTATCCAATTGACCGAGAAGGGGTTGAAAAATCCGAAGAAGGTGCTACTATTGAAGATACATATATTCATAGGAGCGTCGGAGCCAAAAGTTTGAACTATGATATTTTGGACCCCGCCACCGGAGAGTATTTCCACTTCTCAGAGGGTACCCGAATCAGAGATTCCAAGGTGTTCGCGGGAAAGGGAGGCGTAAAGGAGTTAGATCCGGAAGTAGCGCTTGGTCTTTCCGAACAGATTGGCGGTGATCCCGATGAATGGCAACATTGTAAAGGGATTGGTACCATTGACTATGACGGTGAAGATGTTGATGCAGAGGTACATTGGTTTCAAGAACCCACGGTCGGAAAACATAAATTCAAAGTAAAGAAATGGTTGGAATGAGGTGAACGATATGAAAGTCAAATGGAAAGGCAAAACTGATTTTCTGGTGCTTACGCACGATAAAGTATACACTGTTCTCGGAATTGAGAAGGGATGGTACAGGATTGTCGATGACAGTGGTGAAGACTATCTCTATCCGCCGGAACAGTTTGAAGTTGTTGAAGATTGATTTATATTCAGCATGAATTTAGCTCGACTTGTCGTAACTGATAAGTACGGGCTATTTTTATGTCTTTTAGAAAGGAGAAAATTATGGCATTCATACAGTTTATTGTTGCGTTCTTCATTCTCTATCTCTGTGTGTATGCACTGATTAACCGGGTACGCAAGTGTATTGAACACTGCGCTACGGCCAGAGCATATTCCAAATTCAGAGAGAATGGCGTGTTAGTTAAGATGGATGATGTGGAGGCAGGTATTCAGAAGAGTAATCAGGAGAAAGAAAATGTTAAAGAAATGGTTTAAACGACATGACCTGTTAAGAGGTCTTATATATGCGTTGGCGGCGGTTGTGATCTGTGTGATTGCAATCGCTTTCTTTGTGGCGTGGATCGCGTGGCGAAGCGGCGCACCTATTCCTGTGACATAAGTGAGGTGTTAATTATGTGGAAAAAGGAACTGCTGAAGAACAAGTTATATTCTGTGGCGTTGATTTCGGTTGGAGCACTTAGCATACCAATCGAGTATGACGCAACGACATTTATATTTACCCTTATGATGGGACTTCCATTGTTCTTCGCAAAAGAAAACTGGATTATGTAGGAGGCGACTTTATGGGACGGGCAGAAATTCGCCGAGCTATGAAAAACGAAAAGAAGGCAAAGACCGCTACATACAATCTGACCAAAGCACAGTTAGATGCTATGGTTCGAGAAAAGATTGGAGAAGAACTTGAAAGGGTGAAGCAGGAGGCGATGGACAACGCTGTCAATACAGCTATGGTGTTGCTGCTTACTTTACCCTTAGAGGTTCTGATGGATCATTACTGGAAGAAATCTTATGCAAAGAGGATTCCGGAGTTTACCGCTCATGTTTTGGAGTATTACGAGATGTGGCAGAATGATGAGCTGGACATGGATAAACTGAAAGAGGATCTTTGGGAGTACGGTCATGTGCGTTTAGAAGAAGGAGGTTAAGGATGGTTAAAATTATATTTGGAGTCGTGGCGTTTATGATTGCTTTGGTGACTGCTATCGCCACTAAAGCGGTTCGGGCTTGTGCTGTCTGGATGGACGACTCCTTTCGATGGGGAGGTAGAGATGGAAATGGGTTGTAACGATTTAAGAAAGAACGCAGAGGGCTATTCGGACCCTACTGCTTACGAAGCGATGAAAAATATTGATAAGGATGACGAGCGGTTTCACAAGCTACTACATACTATTTTTTATCTTTGTGAGCTGGCAGGCTTCCAGATCGAGGGTCGAATCGTTCTGGTGGACAAGAAAAATGGGCGAGTCTGGAGGTGACTTTTACGTCCGTACCAGTCTTCGCAGCCGAATAAACTCTAATCTAGGTTAGAAATACTGGTCAATTTCATGCCCACTTTCGGATTTTGAAAATGGGCTTTTGGTCATAAAAAGTGGGCTTTGGACAAAACCGGGTAGATTTCGGGAGCTCTTTTGAGCAGGATTCGGACGATTTTACCCTGATTTCTGCCCGCTTGCCCACTTTCTGCCCACTTTTAAAACATGGATTTGGCCACATTTTTGGGAATTTGACATACGAAAAACCCAGTATTTATGCGGGTTTGCGGGTTTTGAGAATTCAAAAAGCCCATTTGCCCACTTTTTTTCTTAAACTATTATGATAGAAAGATTAAACATATATATAAATAGGAGCAGAAAAAACGGGTTTTTGGCCACAAGCAGAAAAAAGGAGATATTATGAGTAAGAAAATTACATGGCTTGATATTTACCGTGATTTCAAGAGACACTTCCCTACCCTATCCAAAGGTGCGGTTCATTATCAGGCTAATGGCTACTTGTCTATTCTGGTATACTTCGGAGATGGGTCAAGGATGGTCTATGACTACATGGAGCAGAGTGGAAAATTGATTACTGCATAGCCCTTATCACATTATCGTCAAAAAGTCAAGAGGAAAATCAAAAATCATGTTTCTTTTTTTGCTTGAACTGTGGTATACTAAGACTGCGACACAATTTCATATATCTCGTTTAAGGGAAATCACTTTGGCAAAGGGTGTTTTCTCTCTTTACTTATGCCTTAGACGGGATGAGATTGTGTCGCAACAATGAGGGATTCACTTTTGCGGGTGCGTCTCATCATTGGGGCGCACTTTTTTTGCGCCTGATTACGCTGACGTGTTCGGAGGTAAGAAAATGGGCGATGACATTATCAAGAGCGAAAACTTCGAGGTTGTTTCTTGTGCAGAAATAACAGATATTGATAGTAAATCGGATTTCCAAAAACTGAAGCTAACTCCTTCGCAAAAGATTCAAATGAGTGGATTGTTACAACATCTGCCCGCTGCGATTGCAACAGAAGCAATGAGCAAGGCTTATATTTTGAAACTGCCAGAGGGACTGTCCGGGTTTTGTCATCCGATGCAATACGCTACAGGAGGAATAGGGACACCGATCCAGGGGGTAGGCGGTGCAATAGTCGGTCATGCCTCTTTACACGAGCTTTCTGCGCAGGCAGCAGTTTTAGGAATATTCAATGTGATGTCGATTGCTTCCGGACAGTATTTTCTCGCTCAAATAAACAGCGAGCTTAAAACCATGAATCAGAGCATCGACAAGATTTTAGAATTCCTTTACGGAGATAAAAGAGCGGAGCTGATTTCAGAAGTAGGCTTTGTCAAATCCGCTTATCAAAACTACAACTCTGTTATGCAGCATGAACAGCAGCGTTTTGCAACTCTTGTCAGTTTGCAGGAAGCTAAGAAAATTGCTATGAAAGATATTGAGTTTTATATGTCTGATTTGGATACAACGGTAAATGGTAAAAGTGGATCGGACATCGTATCCTTTATAGACAAGACTTTTCAGATTAAAGAGTGTCTGGAATTATCAATACAGCTTTATTCCATGAGCAGTCTGTTGGAGATTTATTATTCGCAAAATTATGATGTGGACTATATTTCCAATGTAGAGGAAGAAGCTGTTACATATGTTGGAAAATGCGAAAAGCGTATGTTGAGTTGCTTTAGTAAACTGAGTACCCACATTCAGAATTTTAAAGAAGGTCCTTTAAAAAAGATTGACAAGCCGATGCTTGAAAAGAGAGTTAATTCAGTTGTTGATTCTTTCAGTCGAGGAACAGAATCTGAAATACTGCAATCGATACGTTCGGTTTTACACGCATCGAAAAAAAGAGCAGAATGTTATGTAAGCGGTAACGGAGATCTATATTTGAGAAAATCATCTTGAATGGATGCGGAAAGGAATCGGTTATGAGCAAAAATGGAAAAAAGAAGCGTAGCACTGCTGGTTTGATTTTGGATGTGTTTCTTACATTCTTCACCGGCGGTCTATGGCTCATATGGATACTGATAAGGTATTTGAGAAATAATAGTTAGAACTGTAAAAATTGAATATTGTCATTTGGTAGACAGAGTTACTTTCGAGTTTCTCTGTCTTTTTTATTCGCATAAAATACATCGCCCTTTATGAAACAATAAACAAATTACATGGAGGTACTGTTATGAGTATAGTAACAAAAGTGGCAAAAATGAGATTATTCTTTCATGCAAATATGCTGGATGTCTGTAATGTAGCTAATCAGTTAGGTATATTAAAGGACGAGAAAGCAGAAGAAATCATGAAGGGACATACCATGAAGTGTTTTGATGCGATGGAACATATGGGACTTGATGTAAAGAAATTTATCGAATCAAAGGATTGAGCCGACATCGGCTCTTTTCTTTTGCTATTTTTTACTTCGCGAAAAAAACATACCCTTTTATGAAGAGAAAGGATAAAATAGCCATTTTTTCATTCTCTTTTTGTGTTTGCGAAAAAAAATTGAAAGGAGGTCACGAAATGTCAAAGAACACAAAATTGGAAAAAGATTTCCAATCAAAGCTGATAAAAGAACTCAAAAAAATGTTTGTTGGCTGTATGGTTATGAAATTGGATTCCAGTTATATTCAGGGTATTCCAGATCTGCTGGTTCTTTATGGAAATAAATGGGCCTCTTTAGAATGCAAAAGAAATGCTGGTGCTAGCAAGCGCCCAAATCAGGAACATTATGTTAAATTGATGGATAAGATGTCTTTTTCGAGATTCATCTGTCCTGAAAATAAGGAGGAAGTGTTAAATGAACTTCAACAAACATTCAAATCTTGAAGGGCAACACGCCTTTCTTGGAGCAAGTAAGTATCATTGGATAAATTATTCTGATGAGAAAGTTGCTGAAGCATATTCCAAATTTCTTGCAACACAAAAAGGAACAGTCCTACATGAATTTGCCGCACAATGTATAAAGCTTGGTCAGAAACTCCCTAAATCCCATAAGACATTAAACATGTATGTTAATGATGCCATAGGATTTAGGCTGACACCTGAGCAGATATTATATTATTCTGAAAATTGTTTTGGAACGGCAGATGCTATAGGATTCAGAAATGGTTTATTACGAATACATGATTTAAAGACCGGAGTGATTCCGGCACACATGGAGCAGCTTGAAATATATGCCGCTCTTTTTTGTTTGGAATATAAAATCAAACCGGCTGAAATAGAGATGGAGCTTAGGATTTATCAAAGTGATGAAATTCTGTACCATAAACCGACAGTGGAAGATATTGTTCCAATAATGGATAGAATCGTCACGTCAGACAAAATAATTGCAAAAATTAGAGCAGAGGAGGCTTAGACATGAATCAGGTAGCAGAAGATATACTTATGCACTATGGTATGCCTAGGCGTTCTGGGCGCTATCCATGGGGTTCCGGTGACAACCCATATCAGCATAGCGGAGATTTTCTCAGCCGTGTTGAAGAATTGAAAAAGCAGGGGCTTTCAGAAAAGGAGATTGCCGACAGTTTTGGTTTGACAACTACACAATTTCGTACTCAAAAATCTTTAGCAAAGAATGAACGCAGAGCCTTGGAAGTTGCTACAGCTAAGGGGCTTCGTGAAAAAGGATATTCTTTGAACGAGATTGCTGAAAAGATGGGATACACGAACGATTCATCTATCCGCTCTTTATTAAATGAAAGTTCGGAATCCAATATGAATCAGGCACAAAAGACTGCTGACTTTTTGAGAAAGCAGATTGATGAAAAAGGAATGATAGATGTCGGCACCGGAGTGGAAAGAGAGCTTGGTATTTCAAAAGAAAAATTGAATCAGGCTCTTTATATTTTGGAAATGGAAGGCTATCCGGTATATGGTGGTGGTGTTCCTCAGGTTACTAATCCCGGAAAACAGACAAATATTAAAGTTATCTGCCCTCCGGGAACAGAACATAAGGATATTTATGATTACGAAAATGTTCATTCACTGACAGATTATGTATCGCATGACAATGGTGAAACATTCGACACCTTTGTTTATCCTAAAAGTATGGATTCCAAAAGACTTGAAATATGTTATGCAGAAGACGGTGGAATACATAAGGATGGAGTTATTGAGTTAAGAAGAGGTGTTGATGATTTATCACTTGGCGATTCCCATTATGCTCAGGTCCGCATTTTGGTAGACGATACCAAATATTTGAAGGGCATGGCTATCTATTCGGATGACTTGCCGCCCGGTGTGGATGTTAGATTCAACACAAATAAGAAGCAGGGAACACCGATGGGTGATGTTCTGAAAAATATTAAAGATGATCCTGACAACCCATTTGGCTCGTTGATTAAAGCTGGTGGGCAGAGTTATTACATTGATAAGAACGGAAAGCGTCAGTTGTCTTTGATAAATAAACGTGCCGAAGAGGGCGATTGGGGAGCGTGGTCTGACAAACTACCATCACAATTTTTGTCCAAGCAGAGTCTTCATCTCGTTAAGAAACAGTTAGGTTTGGCCGCATCTGACAAACTTGCAGAGTTTGATGAGATATGTCGTCTGACAAATCCGACTGTTAAGAAGACACTTCTCAAATCGTTTGCAGATGATTGTGATGCGGCAGCAATCCATTTACAGGCAGCAGCTCTTCCTCGTCAAAAGTATCAGGTAATACTGCCAATTACTTCTATGAAAGATAACGAAGTTTATGCGCCTAACTATAAAAATGGTGAACAGGTGGCTTTGATTCGGTATCCACATGGAGGTACATTTGAAATTCCTATTGTCACTGTTAATAATAAACAACCAGAAGCAAAAAGAGTTTTGGGTAATGCCCTTGATGCGATCGGTATTAACAGCAGAGTTGCCGAGAGATTATCTGGCGCTGATTTCGATGGTGATACAGTAATGGTAATTCCTACTGGCGGTAAAGTAAAAATTACATCTACCTCTCCGTTGAAAGGGCTTGAGGGATTCGATCCAAAAACTTCCTACCCTTACAAAGAGGGTATGAAAACTATGAGAAATACTCAGACAGAGATGGGCAAGGTGTCTAATCTCATAACCGATATGACACTTAAAGGGGCGACACAGGATGAATTAGCCAGAGCTGTCCGCCACAGCATGGTTGTTATTGATGCTGAAAAGCATAAGCTGAATTACAAGCAGAGCGAGATAGATAACGGCATAGCCTCCCTTAAGAAAAAATATCAGGGGCACTATGACGAAGATGGTAAGTATCACGAAGGTGCAGCTACCCTCATATCCCGTGCGAAATCAGAGACCTCCGTACTTAAAAGAAAGGGCAGTCCTATCATTGATCCAAAGACAGGAGAACAATCATATAAAGAGGTTTATGAGGAGTATGTGGATAAAAAAACTGGCAAAACTAAGGTTCGCACACAAGCCTCTACAAAAATGGCTGAAACACGCGATGCCAGAACGCTGTCTTCCGGACATCCAGTTGAAGAAGCATATGCCGACTATGCAAATCAAATGAAATCATTAGGAAACAGAGCAAGAAAAGAAATGCTTTCCACAGGCAAGATTGCGTACTCAGCATCTGCAAAAGCGGCATATCAGCCAGAAGTTGATAGTTTGTCAGCAAAACTCAATGTAGCGCTTCGTAATGCACCAAAAGAAAGGCAGGCTCAAGTGATTGCGAATGCTAATGTAGCGGCAAAGAAGAAAGACAATCCAGACATGACAAATGCGGAAATCAAGAAAGCCGGACAACAGGCACTCACATCAGCAAGAGTTAAAGTTGGTGCAAAAAGGGAACCAATTAAATTGACAGACAAAGAATGGGAAGCTATTCAAGCTGGTGCTATCAGCGAAAACAAACTCAAGCAAATCATTAACAATGTAAATATTGATGAACTAAGGCAAAGAGCTACACCAAGAACGACAACGTCTTTAAGCTCTGCTAAAATCAGTAAGATTTCATCAATGAACGCTTCGGGTTATAGTATTGCTGAAATAGCACAAGCTTTAGGAGTTTCAACATCAACAGTATCAAAATACTTATAACAGAAAGGAGAGTGAACACCCATGCAAAGGGAGTGCAGGCTTACAACATTTGACAATCCTTATGATCCATTTGAACAGTTCACTTCTTGGTTTCTGTTCGATGTGGAAAAAGGTTATGATACTTGTTCTTATTTGGGAAGAATTGCAAAGACTTCTGAACAATTCTCTGAAGAAGAGAACAATATGGAAACTGAACGCGCAATTGATGAAATAATCAAGTACGATTTCAGAAATATCTACAGGAAGGTAACAAGACAAGTTGCTGCCGGCTTGACAAAAGAATAACGCATCTAACGGTACCTATGTGGTTTGTAGGTGTTTGGCGTATTATTTTAAAACTTCGCTTTTCTTTGTCATCACACATCAAATGAATGAAATCTAATTTCTTTTTCATTTGAAATAAAATTAACAGAAAATAAAAAACCTGTTACAAAAAATTTTTATAAGACCAAAGACTGCTTTGAATGCATAGTGGGGGTGTCTGCAAAAAATGCGCCCCCTCCTACATCGCGGCGGTCTTTAAAATTTCTCCGGGGGATATTTTCGGAAAAAGGTCTTTACATAGGATGACATTTAAAGAGGCTCCCAGGATTGGCATAAATGAGTTTTACTCTTTCTTTTTTCTCCTTTCAGGTAAAAAAGTTTTTCACCGGTCTTGGGGGTTTCTTTAAATGTCATCCAAAACAGATGTAAAATTAGGATATTTCCGATTCAAAGTATCTGTATAGTAACCAATAAATTATGCAAGGAGGCAGTTAAGATGAGAAAAACACAGACAAAAAATTCTTCAGGCGCCTCTAAAAAGATGAGACCGGCTCTCAATCCGGAAGCAAGAGAGAATCAGTTGGTGTCTTTGGCTGTTGACCTTGCAGAACAGCAGCTTCGTGATGGAACAGCTTCTTCACAGGTCATAACTCATTACCTAAAACTCGGTTCCCAGAGGGAAAAGCTCGAACGGGAGAAAATCGCATTAGAGAATGAACTGACAAGGGCAAAGACTGAAGCGGTTGGCTCATCGAAGCACATTGAAGAATTGATGGAGCAGGCTATTGACTCTATGAGACGATATAGCGGAAATGGAGATCCGGATGAATATTAGGACTTATTCAGAACTGATTCAAATTCCGACTTTTGAAGAACGATATGAATATTTGAAACTCGGAGGAGAAATCGGGGTGGAAACATTCGGATTCGAGAGATATCTAAATCAAAGATTTTACCGTTCTAAGGAATGGAAAGCTTTGAGAGATGAAATTATCGTCCGCGATAACGGATGTGATTTGGGAGTAATCGGATATGAGATATATGGAAAAATCTATATCCATCACATGAACCCAATCACAGCAGACGATATCCGGAACAATACAGAGTATCTTATGAATCCGGAATTTTTAATTTCCACGACGCATAACACACATAATGCAATCCATTATGGAGATAGTGATTTGCTGAATGCTGCTGTGCCAGTGGAGCGAACAAAAAATGACACTTGCCCTTGGAGGCAAAACTGAACAGGAGGTAAAGAAAGATGAGCAATGAAACAACCAATGCAAATGAGGTAAATCATAACAACGAGGTACTTGAAAATAGTCAGCAGGAAGGAGCAGTAATGGAAGACAATGCAAAATATTATCCTGAACAGCCAGTTTCTACACAGGAGAAAAACACCAATATTCTTTATGGTATAGTCACAAACTGCAAGCAGCTTAATGTCCGCCGGGAGGCACAGAAGAGAGCCGACAATGTCCTCTGTGTCATTTCAGCAGGAGATGTATTGGAGATTCACAAAGACCGTTCTACAAATGCATGGTTCTATGTTACAACAGCAGACAGCATCGCCGGGTACTGCATGAAAGAGTTTGTTGCTGTAGAGCAGTAACGAGGAGGAGCTATGGAAAGTATACTGACATCAATTAAAAAGCTGCTTGGGATTACCGAAGAGTATGAACACTTTGATACTGACATTATCATGCATATCAATTCTGTCTTTTCTATCCTGACCCAACTTGGTGTCGGTCCGGAAAATGGGTTTTCCATTACAGATAAAGATGCTACATGGGATGATTTTATCAAAGACGATTCTCAGCTTGAAATGGTTAAGTCCTATATGCATCAGAAAGTAAAGCTGTTTTTTGACCCGCCGTTAAGTAGTGCTGTCATAGAATCCACCAACCGCATACTTAGTGAATTGGAATGGAGAATCAATGTGGCAGCGGAATCTGGGAAGAAGGAGGAAATTCAAAATGGATAACACATTACAACATCATGGTGTCCTTGGACAAAAATGGGGTGTCAGGCGTTTTCAGAATCGTGATGGAACCTTAACTTCTGCTGGAAAAGCTAAGCAATCAACTGGTAAATCGGATCAGCAAAAAGAATCTGAAAACCGTAAACGCTACGATGCTCATAATCGCGGTTCATTGACAGACGCCCAGCTTCGTAAAAAGATTGAAAGACTTCAGATGGAAAAGCAGTTACGAAAGCTAACGGAAGAAGAAATCAATCCAGGAAGAACAGAAGCAAAAAGGGTTTTATCGCAGATAGGAACCAAGGTTGCATCGACGGCAATTACTGGTGCTGCATTATACGGAGTTAAAGCCGCAGTAACAAAGGATTTCAATGTGAAAGATTTTGGTAACGCCATATTCAATGGTGGTCCAAAAAAGAAATAGGAGGAGAATATTTATGGCATTATCTAATACGGCCACACCTAAGTACTACGGCCAGTTTAGAGATGCCGTAATAAGAGGTGAAATCCCGGTATGCAAAGAAATCTCTATGGAGATGAATCGCATTGACGACTTGATTGCCAATCCTGGAGTATGGTATGACAACCAGGCTGTCGAAGGTTTTATACAGTATTGCGAAGGAGAACTGACGCTTACGGATGGAGGAAACCTCAATCTTCTGGATGTTTTTAAGGTGTGGGCCGAACAGGTTTTTGGCTGGTATTACTTTGTTGAGAGGAGTGTATATGAGCCGTCTGCGGACGGACATGGAGGACATTACGTCAATAAAACAGTTAAAAAACGTCTGATTAACAAACAGTACCTGATAGTTGGACGTGGAGCCGCTAAGTCCGTATATGATTCGTGTATTCAAAGTTTTTTCCAGAACGTTGATACGTCAACAACACACCAAATCACAACAGCGCCTACGATGAAACAGGCAGAGGAAGTTATGTCCCCCATAAGAACTGCAATAACTCGTTCGAGAGGTCCTTTGTTTAAGTTCTTAACTGAGGGTTCGCTGCAAAACACAACGGGTTCCAAAGCAAATCGTACAAAATTAGCTTCTACCAAAAAAGGAATTGAAAATTTCCTTACTGGTTCTTTATTGGAAATTCGTCCAATGTCAATAGCAAAACTCCAAGGACTTAGAGTAAAAATCGCAACCGTTGATGAATGGCTGTCCGGGGACATTCGGGAGGATGTTATCGGGGCGATTGAGCAGGGCGCATCAAAAGTTGACGATTACTTAATAATCGCAACAAGTTCGGAAGGTACTGTTCGTAATGGAAGCGGGGATACAATCAAAATGGAGTTGATGGACATCTTAAAAGGTGACTATATCAATCCTCATGTTTCTATATGGTGGTATAAACTTGATTCGGTCGATGAAGTTTCAAGACCAGAGATGTGGCTGAAAGCAAACCCAAACATAGGAAAAACAGTTACATATGAGACATATCAATTAGATGTGGAACGTGCAGAAAAAGCTCCGGCAGCCAGGAACGATATCCTTGCTAAGCGTTTTGGCCTTCCCATGGAAGGTTATACCTATTACTTTACTTATGAAGAAACACTTCCTCATCGAAAAAGAGATTATTGGCAGATGCCATGTTCTTTAGGAGCAGATTTATCAAGAGGTGATGATTTCTGCGATTTCACATTTTTATTCCCATTGGCAAACGAAGCATTTGGTATAAAAACACGGGCATATATTTCAGAACTGACATTGATGAAGCTCCCAGCCGCTATGAGAATCAAATATGATCAATTCATAGCTGAAGGGAGTTTAATTGTTATGGATGGAACTGTTCTTGATATGATGCTTGTTTATGAAGACTTGGACAATCATATCAGTGATCTTGGTTATGATGTGAGATGTTTTGGGTATGACCCTTACAACGCAAAGGAGTTTGTCGATAGATGGGCTGCTGAGAATGGTCCATTTGGTATTGAAAAAGTCATTCAGGGTGCAAAGACAGAATCTGTTCCCCTTGGAGAATTAAAGAAACTTTCAGAAGAAAGAATGCTTTTGTTTGACGAAGAGCTGATGACTTTTTGTATGGGTAACTGCATTACCTTGGAAGATACAAATGGGAACCGTAAATTGTTGAAGAAACGGAATGAACAAAAAATTGATGCCGTTGCGGCTATGATGGATGCTTATGTGGCATTCAAACTTAACCGGGACGCATTTGAATAGGAGGAATAAAATGTCGCTAAGTATAGGCGCAAGGCTCCAACATGCATGGAGTGCCTTTCGTAATAAAGATCCGGCAATACGTTACGGCGATATTGGGCCCGGATATGGGTATCGCCCAGACCGTGTAAGGTTCACGCGTGGTAATGAACGCTCTATCGTCACTTCTGTATATAATCGCATTACGCTTGATGCGTCAGCCATCAATATATATCATGCCCGATTAGATGATAATAACCGGTTTACAGAGATTATCGAATCTGGTCTTAACACCTGCCTTACTTTGGAAGCCAATATTGACCAGACAGCCAGAGCGTTTTTTCAGGATGCCGTAATGTCAATGCTTGACGAGGGATGCGTCGCATTGGTTCCAGTTGATACAACGCTTGACCCCAATGTTACAGGCTCCTACGATATCCAGTCTATGCGTACAGCACAGATTTTAGAATGGTATCCGGAACGTGTGAGATTAAGGTTGTATAACGAAAGAATTGGAAGGAAAGAGGATATTACACTTCCCAAAAACATGGTGGCAATTATTGAGAATCCGCTTTATTCCGTAATGAATGAACCGAATTCAACCATGCAGCGTCTGATAAGGAAATTAAATTTGTTGGACGTTATTGATGAACAGAGTGGATCTGGGAAACTGGATTTAATTATTCAGTTGCCATATGTAATAAAAACAGATGCACGACGCCGACAGGCTGAAGAAAGGAGAAAAGAGATTGAAAATCAGCTTACCGGATCGAAGTATGGAATTGCATATACTGACGGTACGGAACGCATCACACAGTTAAATCGTGCGGTTGACAATAATCTAATGACTCAGATTGAATACCTGACGAGTATGCTATACAGCCAGTTAGGAATCACGCAGAGTATTTTAGATGGAAGCGCCGATGATAAAACAATGCTGAATTATTACAATCGTACAATCGAACCGATTATTTCAGCCATAGTCGATGAAATGAAACGTAAGTTTCTTACAAAAACAGCAAGGTCACAGAAACAGTCAATTCTTTTCTTTAGAGACCCATTCAAACTTGTCCCGGTCGCTGACATTTCTGAAATTGCGGATAAATTCACCCGTAATGAAATCATGACATCTAACGAAATCAGACAGATTGTCGGAATGAAGCCGTCTGACGATCCAAAGGCTGATGAACTTAGGAACAGCAATATCAGCGAACCAGCAGGGGAATCCAAAGAAACAGATGCATCTGCGGAAGTGGCTAATTTTATTGAGAAAAATAAGGAGGAAATTCAAAATGAAGTATGATTTCAGTGGCTGGGCCACACGAAACGACTTGACATGTTCTGATGGAAGAATCATCAAGAAAGATGCTTTTAAGCATAACGATGGCGAAACAGTTCCATTGGTTTGGAATCATCAGCACAATACCCCCGATAATGTTTTGGGTCATGCTGTGTTGGAAAACCGTGAAGATGGTGTTTATGCTTACTGCGAATTTAATGACAGTGAGTCTGGGCTTACGGCAAAGAAGCTGGTTGAGCATGGGGATGTAAGATCGCTTTCTATATTTGCTAACCAGTTAAAGGAAAGCGGTAAAAATGTATTACATGGTATTATCCGTGAAGTCAGTCTTGTTCTGGCAGGAGCGAATCCGGGGGCATTTATTGAATCGGTTATTGCTCATGGAGCGGATTCAGAAACAGGTCTTATTATTGGGTATGATGAGAACATCATGTTGTATCATTCTTCTGACAAGGAAGACGATGACAAAGATGATAAGAAAAAAGACGCATCAGAGGAGAAAAAGGAAGAGAAAGAAGATGGCGATGACAAAGAAACCATCCAGGATGTTTTTGATTCTATGTCGGAAAAGCAGCAGAAAGCCGTATATGCCATGCTTGCCCAGACAGCGGAAAAAGCCGGAGATGAGTCCAAAAAGGACGGCGAAAAAGAAAAGGAAGATGAAAAAAAAGGAGGAAATAACATCATGAAACATAACGTATTTGATCGTGACGATCAGCAGCAGGGTTCTGCGAATGTTATCTGCCATTCCGATCAGGTTGGCATTGTCGAGCTGGCAAAGTCCAGCCAGGTTGGAAGTTTTCAGACAGCCCTTAAGATTTATGCAGAGGAGAACAATCTTCAGCATGACGCAGTAAGCGGCGGATTTGTTCAGACTGGAAGCGGCAATGTAACAGAATTGTTCCCTGAGTATAAAGATGTGCGGCCGGGGGCTCCAGAGCTTATTACAAATGACCAGGGTTGGATTTCGGTCGTAATGTCCAAGGTACATAAAAGCCCGATTTCCAGAATCAGGACCAGCCAGGTTGACATCCGCAATATTGACTCCCTTAGAGCAAAGGGATATGAGAAGGGCAAACAGAAGAAACAGGCTGGCAATTTCAAGCTGGTCAGGAGAACTACCGACCCACAGACCGTGTATGTAAAGAATGCCCTACATCGGGATGACATTGTTGACATTACTGATTTCGATTATGTTCAGTATCTGTACGGCATTGACAGAATGATGCTCAATGAAGAACTGGCAACGGCGATTATGCTCGGGGATGGACGTGATGATGGCGATGAAGATAAGATTGCACCGGAACACATCAGACCGATTTGGCTGGATGATGAGTTGTACACGATTCATGTGGATTTGGATGTAGCCGCTGCAAAAGCAGAGCTTCAAGGCAGCAATACCGGCGCTAACTTTGGCGAGAATTATGTATTGGCTGAGGCTATGATTAACACTGTGCTTTATGCAAGAGAGAAGTACAAGGGTACTGGCACACCGGATTATTTCTGTACGCCGCATATGCTGAATGTGATGCTTCTTGCCCGTGACTTGAACGGAAGGAGAATCTACTCTTCAAAGGCCGAGCTTGCTTCCGCCCTGAATGTTGGAGACATCATCACAGCAGAGCAGTTTGAGGGCAAGACAAGGACCACTGAGGATAACAAGACAAAGAAACTGCTTGGCATCATCGCAAACCTTAATGATTATTCATTGGGAGCAACCAAGGGCGGCGAAGTTACACACTTCACTCAGTTCGACATTGACTTTAATCAGGAGAAATCCCTTCTGGAGACGAGATGTTCTGGCGCGCTTACAAGAGTTTACTCAGCGATTGCGATTGAGGAGCCGGCTGTAGATACCACTGTGGCAGGTTAAGGAGAATTTCAAAATGGCAAAATTTTATGGGAAAATCGGCTACGCTGAATCGGTAGAAATAAAACCGGGAGTATGGGACAAACGGATTACGGAAAAAGATTACTATGGTGATTTGATTCGTAATACCAAAAAGTTTCAGAATTCCGAAAATCTCAACGACAACATCTGTATTGCAAATGAGATAAGCATTGTAGCCGATCCTTTTGCCATTCAGAATTTTCACAGTATGCTTTACGTTGAGTACATGGGTGTGAAGTGGAAGATTTCAAATGTTGAAGTTGCATACCCAAGGCTTATATTGACGATAGGGGAGGTGTACAACGATGAACAGGATTGATTTGCAGAATAAACTGGAAGAAATCTTGGGAAGCCGTAACGTGTACTTCCAGCCCCCTGAGTCAATAAAAATGAATTACCCAGCAATCGTTTATTCCCGAAGTGATATTAAAAACGATTTTGCTGATGACAAAGTGTATATGCAGTCTTATGTGTATACGGTGACGGTTATTGACAAAGATCCAGACAGCGAAATTGTAGGAAAAGTAGCAGCTCTTCCACACTGCAAATTTGACAGGAATTTTAAATCTGGAAATCTTAATCACGATGTTTTTACATTGTATTTCTAATAAGGAGGAAACAGACTATGAAATTAAAGTGGGATCAGACCGGTGAAAGAATATATGAAACCGGCGTGAGCAATGGGGTGTTATATGTACAGAAAGCTAACGGTTCATATGATAATGGCGTTGCATGGAACGGTTTATCTACTGTTACAGAAAGTCCTTCAGGAGCAGAGTCAAATGCAATTTATGCCGATAATATTAAGTATTTGGCGCTTACAAGTGCTGAGGAGTTTGGCGCTACCGTTGAGGCATATACATATCCGGACGAATTTGCAGAATGTGATGGTTCTGCCGAGGTTGCTGATGGAGTGATGATCGGACAACAGGATCGTAAGGCATTTGGTATGGCTTACAAGACGATTGTTGGAAACGACACGGAGAAAAATGCACACGGCTATAAGCTACACATGATTTATGGCGCAACCGCAGCTCCGTCCGAGAAAGGATACAGTACGGTTAATGACAGTCCGGAGCCGATTACCTTATCATGGGAATTAAGCACTACACCTGTGGAAGTTACAGGGTATAAGCCGACCGCCACTCTTGTGATTGACAGTACGAAAGCGAATTCGGAGAAACTCAAGGCTCTTGAGGATATCCTCTTCGGTTCCGATGAAACGGAGGCAAGACTGCCAATGCCTAATGAAGTTATTTCTCTTATGAAAGAGGATGTTCAGGTAGCAGGTTAATTAAGAAACAATATTTTTAGGGGCGTATCCACTTGAATGGACCTACGCCCCATTTTTTTATTGAAGGAGATAAGAAGATATGTTAAAGAAAACGATTACATTTGTTGACTATGCGGGAAATGAGAGGACGGAGGACCATTATTTCAACCTCAACAAGTCAGAAGCCACGAAGATGGAGTTAAGCACAACTGGCGGCTTGACGCAGATGATTGAGAACATTATTGCTGCGCAGGACAATCCTTCCATTATAAAGATATTCGAGGAGCTGATTCTTAAGGCTTACGGAAAGAGAAGCCCGGACGGACGCCGGTTCATGAAATCGGAAGAGATTTCAAGAGACTTCATGGAAACAGAAGCATACGACCAGTTATTCATGGAACTGATTACGGACCCGAAAAAAGCGGCGGCATTTGTGAATGGTGTTATCTCATTCAACGAGAAAGACATCAAGAATGACACACTGCGGGGAGCGAACATTACCCAGATTTCGCAGGCTGTAGCCGCTGAGAAACCGATGGGTTAAGGAAAGGAGCTGACAGAGGATGCTTCAAATAACCATTCCATCGAGAGACGACTTGTGGGATGAATCCAAGGGAGAGTTTGTTACATCAAAAGAACAGAAACTTGTTTTGGAGCATTCTTTGGTCTCCCTTTCAAAATGGGAGTCAAAGTGGTGCAAACCGTTTCTATCTAAGCAGGAGAAGACAACCGAGGAAACTATAGATTATATACGATGCATGACGCTGACACAGAACGTCGATCCGGAGGTCTATAACTTTCTTACGGATGATAATATCCGGGACGTTAATGCTTACATCGAGGCTCCTATGACGGCAACGTGGTTTTCAAACAGTAATACCGGAAAACAAAACCGGGAGCAGATTACAGCCGAGCTGGTGTATTACTGGATGATAGCATTGAACATTCCGTTTGAATGCCAGAAGTGGCACTTGAATCGCCTGCTTACATTGATACGGGTGTGCGAGGTTAAAAATTCGCCGCCTAAGAAGATGAGCAGACGTGAACTGTTAAACCGGAATGCCGCTCTGAATGCGGCTAGAAGAAAACAATTAAATTCAAAAGGCTAGGAGGTAGAAGAGATGAGATCGAGACAGAAAGTAGTTGACTTGGTTAAATCGTGGGAGGGTAAGAAAGAATCCAACGGAACCCATAAGTCCATCATTGACATTTACAACGGATATAAGGGTAAACTTCCGCGCGGTATAAAGATGAAGTACGACTGGTCATGGTGTGCATGTACATGGTCGGCGCTGGCAATTAAGCTTGGTTATACAGCTATCATGCCGATAGAAATTAGCTGCGGTTATCTGATTGATGCTGCTAAGAAATTGGGTGTTTGGAAAGAGAATGATGATTATATTGCACAGCCCGGCGATGCTGTTTTATATGATTGGGATGACAGCGGAAAAGGCGATAACACTGGATGGCCGGATCATGTTGGGACAATTATCGAGACACATAAGTCCGCTGGTTACTTTGTTGTGATGGAAGGAAATTACAGCGATTCCGTAAAAAAACGCACGTTATCAATCAACGGCAAGTACATTCGCGGGTTTATTACGCCTAAGTATGACAACAATACGGTTTCCGCTCCAAAGAAAGAGGCGGGAAAAGGCGTGAAGACTATTGCCCGCGAAGTAATTGCGGGTACATGGGGTACAGGCGATGAACGCAAGAAAGCGCTGGAAAAAGCCGGATACAATTATGATGCGGTTCAGAAGATGGTAAACCAGATTCTGAATGGAAATGCGGTTGTTACAGACAACAAGGTTCAGAACGAGAACCAGAAAGTTTCCAAAAAGGTTACCGCTACATGTACGGCCAAGAAATTTGACAAATCTTTAGCCGGTACATATAAGACGACAGCAGATTTGTATTGCCGTAATGATGCCGGAACAAACAAGAAAGCATTGTGTCTTATTCCGAAAGGAACGAAGGTGCAGTGCTTCGGATACTACAATGTGTCCGGAAATTCAAAATGGCTGTATATCCAGTTTACAATCGACGGCGTACAGTACACGGGATTCAGTTCCTGCAATTATTTGAAAAGATAGGTTGGTGATAAAATGATAAGTTTCAGACAACAGGGCGATTTCTCTAAACTGACCAGATATTTAGAGAGAGTAAAGCAGGTTGCAAAAATAAGCAGCCTTGATAAATATGGTCGAGAAGGAGTGGCCGCCCTGGCGTCTGCAACACCTGTCGACAGTGGTTTGACAGCCGATTCGTGGAAGTATGAGATACAACATACTAACGGTTCGGCTGTAATTAGTTTTCATAACACAAATGTACATAACGGAGTTCCGATAGCGATTATTTTACAGTATGGACACGGAACAGGCACCGGAGGCTGGGTACAGGGAAGAGATTACATCAACCCTGCTATTCAGCCTATTTTTGACAAAATTTTGGAAGATGCATGGAAGGAGGTTACCAGTCTATGAGCAGAACTGTTGATGACAGAGTTGTCGAGATGCGGTTTGACAACCGCCAGTTTGAACAGAATGTACAGACAAGTTTGTCTACGCTTCAAAAATTAAAGCAGAGTCTTAAGTTGGAGGATTCTGTAAAAGGCTTGGAATCTATTGATTCAGCCACAAAAAAAGTATCATTCGACAGTTTATCCAATGGTGTTGAAGCTGTAAGGGTAAAGTTTTCAGCATTGCAGGTAATGGCTGTAACCGCCCTCCAGAATATTACAAATTCGGCGATAGATGCCGGAAGGCGCATAGTTAAATCATTAACTGTTGAGCCTGTAAAAGAAGGATTTGACGAATACGAATTAAAAATGGGTTCAGTTCAGACAATTATGGCAAGTACCGGGGCGTCACTAAAAGAAGTGAACAAGTATTTGAATGAACTGAACACATATTCAGATAAAACAATTTATTCATTTTCTGATATGACCAACAACATTGGCAAGTTTACAAATGCCGGTGTCAAGTTAGAAGATGCCGTAATGGCAATCAAAGGTATCAGTAATGAAGCCGCTGTATCAGGTGCAAATGCTGATGAGGCATCGAGAGCCATGTATAATTTCTCCCAGGCACTTTCAGCGGGAAGCGTTAAGTTGATTGACTGGAAATCAATAGAAAACGCTAATATGGCAACTGTTGAATTCAAGAATCAGTTGCTTAAGGCAGCAGAGGCAGCAGGAACTGTAGAGAAACAATCAGACGGAATGTATAAGGTTCTCACAAAAGATGCAAATGGCGCTTTGATGAAAGGAACAATCAGCGCTACACAGAATTTCAATGATAGTTTATCCCATCAATGGATGACGACAGAAGTTCTCGTGAATACGTTAAAAGATTACGCAGATGAAAATACAGAGATAGGAAAGAAAGCATTTGCTGCCGCACAGGATGTAAAGACATTCACACAGCTTATGGACACACTGAAAGAAGCGGTTGGCTCTGGATGGGCACAGACATGGGAAACCTTGTTTGGTGACTTTGAGGAGGCAAAAGTGCTTTGGACGGAATTAAGCCAGGTATTGGGAGGGTTCATTGATGCCCAGTCGGATGCCCGTAATTCTATGTTGCAGGGCTGGAAAGATATGGGTGGCAGAGAAGAACTTATAGATGCTTTCCGAAATGCTTTTGAAGGATTAGCCAGCGTTGTAAAACCCGTTAAGGAAGCATTCAGGGAAATATTTCCTCCGATGACGGCTAAGAACTTATACAACATTACAAAATCACTCAAAGAGTTTACAAGCCACCTCAAGCTGAGCGAATCACAGTCAGCAAAAGTAAAATCCACATTTAAAGGATTTTTCGCAGCTCTGGATATAGGGCTGACGGTTATAAAGGCAATTGCCGGGGGCGTTAAGGATTTGGTTGTGAATCTCACGGGATTCGGCGATGGCATCTTAGATGTTACCGGCTCCTGGGGCGACTGGGTTAGCGGTCTCAGGGATAGTATAAAGGATACCGACGTATTCGCAAAATCGGTAAAGAAAGTTACCACTTTCATCACACCTGCAATATTGAAGATAAAAGAATTCTTTTCAATAGTTACACAGAAAATCAAAATGCCAAGCTTTGAAAGTTTTTTAGATATCATGCAAACGATATGGAGTGTTGTCCAGACAATAGGAGGCAAGATTTCCGAAGCATGTTCCGGTATAGGTGAAGCTTTGGCGAGTACATTCAGAAGCGGTGATATTAGTGCAGGTCTTGACATCTTGAATGGCGGTCTGCTTGCTGGCATTCTAATGGGAGTTAAGAACTTTGTCGGCGGCATAGAGGATTCCTTAGACGGAGTAAATGATATTCTTGAAAATGTCACTGGTATTCTGGATTCCGTAAGAGGGTGTTTCGAGGCATATCAACAGAATCTCAAAGCTGGAACTTTGTTGAAGATTGCAGGTGCGATTGGCATTTTGGCTGCTTCAATTTTGGTGATAGCGACAATTAAACCTGAGAAATTGACAGCTTCTCTCGGGGCAATTACTGCGTTATTTGGCGAGTTGATGGGTTCACTTGCTATATTCAGTAAGATAAGCGGCGATTTAACCGGCACATTCAAAGCGTGTACAGCAATGATAAGCATTAGTGCGGCAGTTCTGATATTAGCAAGCGCACTCAAGAAATTATCTTCTATAAATCCGGAGGGAATTGTCAAGGGACTTGTGGCTATTGGAGGTTTAATGGCCGAACTTGCCCTGTTTCTTGGGTTTGCGAAACTGGATGGCAAGATGACAAGCACATCTATGGGAATCTTGATCCTTTCCTCGGCTATGGTGGTTCTCGCATCCGCTGTGAAGAAATTTGGCGGAATGTCGTGGGAAGAAATCGGAAAAGGTCTTGCCAGTGTTGGTGCTCTGCTTCTTGAAATCTCGGCATTTACGAAACTTACTGGAAACGCCAAGAAGGTAATATCTACTGCGACTGCTATGGTAATACTCGCATCGTCAATGAAGATATTTGCGAGCGCTATAAAAGATTTTGGAAATATGAGTTGGGAACATCTTGGAAGAGGTCTTGCGGCTATGGCGGGAGCGTTGACGGAAGTTACAATCGCTATGCGTTTGCTGCCTAAAAATATGGTTTCGCTCAGTACTGGGTTATTGGTTGTTGGTGCAGCGTTAAAAGTATTAGCAAGTGCTTTGAAGGATATGGGCGGCATGAAATGGGATGAAATTGCTAGAGGATTAGTTGCCATGGGCGGCTCTTTGGCTATCCTTGCAGTAAGCCTTAATGCTATGAAAGGTACTATTGGCGGAAGTGCGGCCATGATTGTCGCAGCAGGGGCTTTGGCAATTCTTGCACCGACGCTGAAATCACTTGGAAGCATGAGCTGGGAACAGATTGGAAAAGGTCTAGTGACACTTGCAGGGGCATTTACAATACTTGGTGTTGCGGGGCTTGTTCTTCAGCCTCTTGTTCCTTCTATTCTTGGGTTATCAGCATCTTTCGCTTTATTGGGCATTGCCGTGCTTGGCATTGGTGCAGGTCTGATGGCAGCAGGAGTAGGAATTTCTGCGATTGCAACTGGGCTTGGTATGCTGGCGACTGTTACGGCTGGCAGCGCAGCCGCTATCGTTGCGTCACTTACGATTATTGTTACTGGTATTGCATCACTTATACCGGTGGTGGCTGCTAAAATTGGCGAGGCTATCATTGTGCTTTGCAAAGTAATTACACAGGGAACACCGGCGATTGGAGAAGCAATAAAAGCAGTTGTATTAACTTTGGTCGATGTTTTGGTTGAGTGTGTGCCGGCTCTTGCGGAGGGTGCATTGCAATTATTAGCTGGTGTACTTGATGCGCTGGTTAGATATACGCCGCAGATTGTTGACTCGCTATTTCAATTCTTAATCGGAGTGCTTGAAGGGATCGCCAGAAATTTACCGGCTCTTATTCAGGCTGCCGTAGATGTTCTTATGGCATTCTTTTCTGGTATAACCGACGCGTTGAGTGGAATTGATACAGATGTGCTGTTGAAAGGCATTGTCGGTATCGGGTTATTATCTGCTATTATGCTTGCTCTCAGTGCTGTGGCGTCTCTGGTACCTGGAGCTATGGTTGGCGTTTTAGGAATGGGTGCAGTCATTGCAGAAATGGCATTATTGCTTGCGGCTATCGGTGCATTAGCACAAATTCCAGGGCTTAGCTGGCTGATAAATGAAGGCGGTGAATTGCTTGAGGGCATAGGAACCGCTATTGGCAAATTTATAGGCGGTATTGTTGGCGGAGTGATGAGCGGCATAACAAGCCAGTTCCCTCAGATTGGAACGGATTTATCTTCATTTATGACAAACATACAGCCATTTGTTGATGGCGCCAGTAAAATCCAGCCGTCTATGATGGACGGGGCAAAGGCTCTTGTTGAAACGATACTCTTGCTCACAGCGGCTGATCTTCTTCAGGGAGTGACGTCATGGATTACCGGTGGAAGTTCTTTGACGGATTTCGCAACACAGTTGGTTCCATTTGGTGAGGCGATGGTAGGGTTTTCAAATGTTATATCTGGAATGGATGCAGATTTAGTCGCAAAGGCTGCGGTTGCTGGCAAGACTTTAGCAGAAATGGCGGCTACGCTTCCTAATAGCGGAGGGGTACTTGGATTCTTCTCTGGCGAAAATGATATGAATACCTTTGGAGAGCAGCTTATACCATTCGGTAAAGCAATGATGGACTTTTCAAATACTGTAAAAGGACTGGATGCCGATGTGATAGTTAATGCTGCTACAGCAGGTAAGGCAATTGCAGAAATGGCATCTACGCTTCCTAACAGTGGTGGAGTTGTAGGTTTCTTTGCCGGAGAAAATGATATGAATACTTTCGGCGAACAGTTAGTTCCATTCGGTAAAGCGATGATGGACTTCTCGCTGGCAGTCAGAGGATTGGATGCGGATACTATTGTCAATTCTGCGACGGCAGGAAAGGCACTGGTTGAACTTGCAAACACAGTACCTAATTCTGGAGGTGTTGTTGGATTCTTTGCTGGTGAAAACGATATGGATATGTTTGGGGAACAGCTTGTGCCATTTGGCAGGGCGATGAAATCTTATTCAGACGAAGTGGCTGGAATTGATGCAAGTGCAATAACAAATTCTGCAACAGCGGGTAAAGCGTTAGTGGAGCTGGCAAACACGCTTCCAAACACAGGAGGGGTCGTTAGCTGGTTCACAGGTAATAATGATATTGGTGATTTCGGAGAACGTTTGATTGATTTCGGCAGAAATTTCTCAGCATATTCTGACTACATGAAAAATGTCGATTCTAGTATTGTTACGGCAACCGCCAGCGCCGCGTCTTCCATTGTGGAACTTGAAAAGAGTCTGCCGGAATCCGGAGGATGGTTCTCAGACGATACTACACTGGCAGAATTTGGCGAGGATATTGAATCGTTTGGAAGTTATTTCAGTAATTTCTACAACCATATTTCCAAAGTAAGTGCTTCTTCATTAACAGCGGTCATCCGCGAAATAGGAAATCTTATTTCTTTATCCAAAGATATGAGCAGCATGGACACCAGCGGAATGAGCGGATTTGGAAAAGCACTTGTAACAATGGGTGAAAACGGAATCAACGAATTTCTTAAAGTGTTCAAAGATGCCACATCAAAAGTTGAAGCATCAGCTAAAAGCCTTATAACATCGTTTACCACAGGAATATCAACTGGAAAAGACGCCATTACAACATCTATGACAGCGCTTGTCACGAATGCAATGAGTGCGGTTCATAACAAGTATTCTGATTTCTATAATACCGGTAAATATATGGTGCAGGGATTTGCGAACGGAATAAGCAGTAATTCATTTATGGCGTCTGCACAAGCCACCGCAATGGCGAAAGCCGCAGTGAATGCCGCAAATGCTGAACTGGGCGTTCATTCACCGTCAAAAGTATTTGCACAGATTGGCGGGTATGTCGTGTCAGGATTTGCGAACGGTATCAATAGCAACAAAGGAAAAGCGGCGGAATCAACAAAAGGATTAGCAAAGGTTGGTGTGGATGTGGCAAAAGCTGTATTGAAGTCGCTTAAGAGCAGTAACAGCGTATTCAAAGAGTATGCCGAAAATACGGATAAAAACGGCAAGAAAATCAAAATGACATTAAAAACAGCAGCAGAGGCATTCAAATCATTCCGTAATTCTGTAAAGGATTCTATCAAAGATGCAACAGGAGTGTTTGATGAATTTTCTGTTGAAACGGATGTCACTGGAAAAGAGCTGTTAAAGAATCTGAAATCGCAGATAACCGGTATTACGGAATGGGCTTCCAATATTCGGATACTCGCCGACCGAGGAATCAATAAAGGTTTGTTAAAAGTCCTTTCAGATATGGGTCCGTCCGGAGCAAAATATGTAAACGCTCTGGTAACCATGTCTAATAAGGAATTGAAGAAATTGAACAAGCTGTATAAACAACGCTTGAGTTTGAATGGCAAAGCAGCAGATGAAATAGCGACCAGTTTCCTTGATGGTGGCAAGAAAGCGGCAAAGGCTTATTCCAAAGGAGTGAAATCAGGTTCAAAGGGTGTTAAATTAGTTGGTGTTATAGAATCTGTAAACTCTTCTACATCTGCCACAGTTAAAGCGGTGGAAACGATGAAAGAAAAGATACAGTCTATCATGTCGTGGACGTACGAAGGAACTGTTAAATCGGTAAAGAAAAGTCTTGACTATGGAAAGGGGGCATTTTCACAATTCTGTAAAGCCTATCTCTCATCAACAAAAAATATTACTTTGGGTACAAAGGCTATCAAAGCTGCATCCAGCGCAATTACAGTGTATGGTAAGAAGTTGTATGAGGAAAGCGATTACTATGCAGAAGATACTGCTAATCTGAAGACCCACAAAAAGGAATTATCTTCTTTACAGAAAGAAAGGACAAAGTTACAGAAACAATTAAAGAAAGCACAGAAGTCAAATACGAAAGCGTCTAAAGCCAGAGCGAAGGCATTGAAGAGCGAATTGAAAGCTAATAATAAAGCGATTAAGGAAGCTAAGAAACAGGTGAAAGCCGATGAGAAGGAAATAGCAGAGCATACCAAAGAGGTTTTCAACGAATTGCATAATACATTGGCCGAATCTGTTTCGACATTTCTTGACCCGCTTAAAGTCAGTCTTGAGTCAGGAATTGATTTATTTAAGAAATTTGAATCAAATACTGACTTATACGAGGCAGATAAAAAGAATCTTGAAGAGCATCAGAAAACCTTGGCAGAATTGGAAACAACTCAGAAAGAAATTCTTGATGAGATTGCTAAATATTCTGATAAGAATACACTTGCCGCAAGGAAGCGGGTAAAAGAATTAAATAAACAGTTATCTGAAGTTGAAAGCAGTATTGAAGAGGCAAAGAGCAATATTGAACAGGCTGAAAATGATATGGCTTCCCATTCCCAGGTGACGGTTGATTCCATTCTTGAAAATATGCAGTCGCAGATAACCGGTGTTACAAAATGGCAGCAGAATCTAAAGACATTGGCGGCAAGAGGCGTATCACAGGGATTGCTGGAAGAGTTAAAGAAGATGGGGACGGATGGTGTTGATTATGTAGATCAGTTCATGAAAATGACAAATGATGAAATAGCAAAAGCGAATTCGTTATTTGCACAATCGTCAAGTCTGACGTCTCAAACCCTTATTGACAATTTCCAGGAAAGCCTGAACGAGACAAAGAATTGGGCTGCTGGTTTACAGAAAATGGCTGAGATGGGATTCAGTCAGGATTTACTTCAAAAGATTGGAGAAATGGGCGTTGATGGTTATGAATATGTCAGCGCATTCCTGACTATGACCCCGGATCAGGTTGCCCAGTTTAATCAGCAGTTTGCTGAATCGTTGAAACTCCCGGATACGGTAGCGGATCAGGTTATATCATCATATGCGTATGCTGGGGGACAGAGTATTGCTGGATTTACATCAGCTCTTGCCAAACTGACGGAAAGCGGTTCGGATGAAAATGCGGCTTTGGTTGCAATGGCAACAGAGATAGGCAATGTTATCAGTAAAACGCTTAAGAAAGAGTCCAAATCTGGCGGTAAGAAAGCGGTAGACGAATTATCCAAGTCTATGAAAAAGAACAAAAAAACAGCAAAGGAGGGTTCAAAATCTGTTGGTAAAGCTACATTAAAAGGATTGAAGGAGGTGTTAAACAATACTGCTGGAAAGAACGTGGCAAATAATATTTGCAGCGGATTGAAGAATGGATTAAACAGCGGAAAATCAAGTGTGTCCGCTACGGCACAAGCTGTTGCCCAAGCAGCTTATAAGGCAGCAAAGGCAGCGCTTGGCATTAAATCCCCTTCAAGAATGTTTGCGAAGCTTGGGGAATATACGGATGCGGGCTTTGTGAAAGGTTTGGAATCTGGTGAAAAGGACATCTATAATACGGCAACTGACATCATGGGAAAGACCATTAAAGATATTTACGATGCCTTAAATTCGGATGTCGAAACCCAACCGACAATCAGACCGGTAATGGATTTGACAGACATTCAAAATGGAGCTGATGAAATCGGTAATATGATGAATGGCTATTCTATTGCGGGTTCTCTTGATTTGGCAAATGCTACAGCAAGTGCCATGAACAGGAACGCTGCAAACATGAACGACTCAACACTCAATGCGATAGGCAAATTACAGAGTACGCTAAGCAATCTGTTAAGTAAGCCGTCAATTGAGCAGAATAATCACTTCGATATACGGGGTGACAATCCAAAAGAAATAGCAGACGAAGTATCGCACATACTTCAGAAACAGGTAGAAAGGAGAAATGCTACATGGGCATAGTTATGTTTAACGGCATCTCTTCACTGGACTATGGTATTCAGGTGGAACACCCACCTGAGTATCAGGCTCCGGCAAGAGACTATGAGGTTATACATGTTCCGGGGAGAAATGGCGATTTGGTAATCGACAACGGCTCATACCAGAACGTAAACAGGTCTTATCAATTGGCTATAGGCGATAAGAGAAAAGATTACACCAGTATGGCCAATGTTATTTCCGAATGGCTGCATTCGGCATCCGGTTATGCCCGTTTGGAAGATTCATACGAACCTGAATATTATCGTATGGCGATGTTTCAGGACGAGATCAGTATTGAAAATATTATGCAACATGCTGGCCGATTAACCGTTGATTTTAATTGCAAACCCCAGAGATTTCTTAAATCTGGGGAAGAACTCGTAAATATCAGCAAACAGACAACCTTGTATAACCCCACGGGGTTTAATTCGCTGCCGTGCATAACAGTATACGGAAGCGGCAGGGGTGTTTTGAACATCGACCAGCACACAATTACGATTTCAAACATCAATGGTTCAATTGTTCTGGACAGTGAGATTCAGGATGCTTATAAAGGAACCGTCAACCGAAATGCTGATATTACTTTAAATAAAGGTTTTCCAGAGTTTATTCCTGGAGAAAACAGTATTACTTGGACTGGCGGAATTACATATGTGGAGGTGATTCCGAGATGGTGGACTCTTTAATTCGGTTGTTTGAATCAACCGCTACATCTTTTCAGACAAACGGATTGGGTGGGTTGTCTGAAGCCTTGAAATGTGAGGTGGTGGAGGAACGAAACGGAAGTTTTGAGCTGGAAATGGAATACCACATTTCCGGAAGACGGTATTCGGATTTGAAACTGCGGCGGATCATAGTCGCCAAACCAAATCCATATTCTGAGCCGCAGCCATTTCGGATATATGACATCTCAAAACCGATTAACGGACTGGTTACGATAAAGGCAGAACATATCAGCTATGACATGTCCGGATATCCGGTTAGCCCGTTTTCTGTGTCAGATGTTAAAGCGGCAATCTCAAATACACAGTCGAACGCTATTGTCTCACACCCATTCAAGCTGTCAACGGATATGAGTGCTTCTGGGGAATTTACAATATTAAAGCCGGTTTCCATGCGTTCCTTATTAGGAGGCTCCAGCGAATCAATTCTTGAGAGTTATGGTGGTGACGGTGAGTATGAATTTAACGGCTTCAATGTAATACTTCACCAGAATCGGGGAACGAACCGAGGGGTTACCATCCGGTATGGCAAAAACATGACGGATTTGAAACAGGAAGAGAGTTGCAGCAATGTCTATACGGCTGTTTATCCATTTTGGTACAGTGATGAATGGGGAATGATTGAATTGCCGGAAAAAACATTGAAGACGGCTGGTACATACGATTACACTCGAATCCTGCCGCTGGATTTATCAAATGAATGGGAAAATTCTTATGAATGGGACGACCAGTATCCGTCGGAAGATGAGATACGGGAACTTGCACAAAACTACGTTGACAAAAACAATATTGGGGTTCCCATTGTGTCCTTGACGGTATCGTTTGAGCAGTTATCCCAGACAAAAGAATATGAGATGATGGCATTGCTTGAGACGGTCCGGTTGTGCGATACAGTGAATGTCGAGTTTCCGCTGCTTGGTGTTAGCGCAACATCAAAATGCATAAAAACAACGTATAACGCCATAACAAACAAGTACATCTCAATCGAATTGGGAGAATCGCAGAGTACGCTTTCGGATACGGTGTCCGAACAGAGCCAGACCATCAAGAAACAGCCAACCCAGACATTTATGGAAAAAGCGATACAGACTGCCACACAGCTTATAAGCGGCGGTCTTGGCGGTTATGTTGTTATTCGCAGTAGCAGCGGCGGAAAATATCCGGATGAGATTCTTATTATGGATGATCCGAACATTGAAAAAGCAACAAAAGTATGGAGATGGAATAAGGGAGGACTTGGATATTCCCCTACAGGATATAACGGTCCTTACACGACAGCAATCACACAGGATGGTTCTATTGTGGCTGATTTCATTAACACCGGTCATCTTACAGCCAGCATTATCCAAGGCGGAACATTGACAGTTGGTGGCTTTGATAATACCAACGGAAACATAGAAGTCAGAGATGCAAAAAATAATCTTCTTGTACAGATGAGCGTTCAGGGACTTAAGTTCTATGGTGATGGCTCTAAGCCGATAACCACCATTATTGACAACACGGTTACAACCGAATTTGTCAACGCCTTGAAAATCACAGCGGAACACGTTGCGGCAGAGAACATTACGGGTACGACTATAAGCGGTAAGACTTTCAAAGGAGGAACTGTTGTAGCCGGTGGAACTGATGATGGAGTGATTGAAGTAAGGAATGCTGACAATGTTTTGCTTATGAAAATGAGTGAGGACGGTCTGGAATTTTTCAATACCGGAAAGAACCCAATCACACAAATTATTAACGACACAGTGACTACGAGTTTCGTCAATGCCTTGAAAATCACAGCGGAACACGTTGCGGCGGAGAATATTACAGGTACGACAATAAGCGGTAAAGTATTTTCTGGTTGTAGTGGCGATTTTACTGGAACCGTTTATGCAAATGTCATGATAGCAAAAAACGCATACTACATTTGTGATGCAGATTTCGGTTCAAATGTGAAAGTCATATCATCAAGTCCTGATTCTACGTCAGATACAAAATTGAATTTTGGCAGATTAACGAATAATGGCTATAGTTCCAGTCTGAATTACATTTGCTTTCGGGATATTTCCCAAGACAGACAATGTGATTTATACAGTGGATTATTTACGGTACACAGCCAGTTATGGACAACCGGACGTATATATTCAAATGGTGCCGTTGCGCCTGACAATGACGAGGGGCATCCTTGTGGTCTGTCGGATTCCAAATGGAGTACCGTCTACGCAAAGAATGGAAGTATCAATACTTCTGACAGAAATAAAAAACACGACATCAGAGATATCTCAGCATTATATGAGAAATTATTCTTTATGCTAAAACCTGTCAGTTATATGTTCAATAATGGGGACCGCGTTCATCTTGGCATAATTGCCCAGGACTTAAAAGCCGCAATGGCTGAGCTAGGACTTACTGATATGGAGGTCGCAGCATACTGTCGGGATGTCAAAATGAAGCAGATTCATGATACCGAAACAGACCAGTATATCGAAGTGCCTGATTTGGATGAGGATGGAAATGTTCAATACAATTTAGGCGTGAGGTATTCAGAATTTATTATGCTTATCGCCCATATGCTCCAGAAAGCATATATCAGAATAGATGACCAGCAGGAGCAGATAGATGGGCTAAAAAGCCAGATGGAGGAAGTTCTGTCATATTTGAAAGAAAGGAAGTGATATTTTATGAGCGTATCAACTTATACGCCAGATAGTACAAAAATACTGCATACGGCGTATGCTGATTTTGTTTCTCGCCAGATTGGCAGAACCATACATGTTGTTCAGTATGATGACAGTCTTCCGTTGTTGGCAGTAAAGCTGTTTAGTGATGGACAACCATACACAATACCGTCTAATGCTGAGATTAGTATAAAACTTGGAAAGTCGGACGGAAAATTTGTCTACAATCCGGCATTGGGGTGCGATTCAGCCCGACATACTGCATATTTTGAGATTACATATCAGATGGTGGTGCTGGCGGAAACAGTAAGTCCGATAATCGAAGTAAGGATTGGAACGTCTATTGCGGCATCAAGTTCCATTGGCATTATCATTGACCGAAACCCGATACAGAGAGAAGATATAGAATCAACATCGGAGTGGAAGGTTATTGAGCAGGCAATCAACTATTCTAAAGAGGCGATTTCAGCCGCAGCAAGTGCTTCTGCTTCACGTTCAGCCGCAGCGGTGTCGGAATCAAATGCACTGGTATATAGAAATGCGGCGCAGACTGCTGCGACCAATGCAGCAAACTCAGCATCGGCAGCCTCTACGTCTGCGACTAAAGCTAAGACTTCAGAAACCAATGCGGCAAACTCGGCATCAGCTTCGGATACTTCGGCAACAAAATCCAAAGAATCGGAGACAAACGCCAAGGTTTCCGAGACGAATGCTAAAACGTCGGAAACCAATGCAGCAAATTCAGAACGCAAAGCTGGAGAGAAAGCGTCGGAGGCAGATGTTTACAGCATCATGTCAAAATCATATGCAATTGGTGAGGGCGGTATTCGCTCAAACGAAAAGACCGATAATGCAAAGTATTATTCGGAGGAGGCTAAAAACTCATCAAACGATGCAAAGGAATCAGCCTATGATTCTGACATGCACAGTATGCTTGCCAAAAGCTATGCTGTCGGAGAAAGCACAGTTACTTTGGGGGATGGCGTTGATGAACTTGTTACCGATGACGGATTTACAATCGAACTCTTTGGACGAGAGGGTGAAGATACCGACAATGCGAAGTATTATTCGGAGCAGGCATCCACATATGAAGAGAATAGTGAATTAAATGCAAAGATCGCCAGGTCATATGCAGTGGGAGATACGGATCACCGTGTTGGAGAAAATGTTGATAACGCAAAGTATTACTATCAGCAGGCAAAACAGATAAGCGAAGGACTTGGTGGATTGATTCCCATGGGAACAATAGCTTTTGACGATTTACATTTACAAACAAAAGTCGCTGGATATATGTTCAATATCTCGGATGAATTTGTGTCTGATAGTACATTTAAAGATGGTGGTGATATTAGATATCCGACCGGAACGAATGTGTATTATACCGCGGATGGATATTGGGATTGTCTTTCAGGTTCTTTGCTTTCTGGAATAAAAGGAAATGCTGAAACTGAATATCGGAAAGGATTTGTAAATATTACACCGGAGGATATCGGTTCTTATGATAAAGAAAGTGTTGATAATTTCATCTCTGGTATTAACAACATAATAGATACGCTCATTTCCAGAATTACGGAATTAGAAGATCTTTCTGGTTTCGCACATCTTATTGTGGATGATTCAGGAAGTGAGTTGGTAACAAGTGATAATCAAACCGTTATATTATCAATTTAGGAGGAATGAATAATGGCAACAAGAAAAATTACGGATTTGTCTCGTGCAACCAAACCCACATCAAGTGATTTGTTGCTTGTTGAGACATCAAATGGAACAAGGGCAATGACGTATGAGGATTTGGTAAATCCTGCGATTGGAGAGGCAGAAGAAAACGCAGCGTTAAATTTGGATAATCGTAATACCTATCGTGGGAAAAATCTTGGTTCATCCGTTACAGCAGCTCAGAAAACAGCAATTCAAAATGGAACTTTTGATGACCTGTTTATCGGAGATTACTGGACAATTGGCGGCGTGAAGTGGCTGATTGCTGATATGGATTACTGGTATAATTGTGGTGATACAGCGTTTACAAAGCACCATCTAGTTATTATTCCAGAGACTACATTGTATAGTGCTCGAATGAACGCGACTAGTACTACAGAAGGCGGTTATGTTAATTCAGAAATGTATAAAACAGGTCTAAATAATGCGAAAACAACTGTTACTTCAGCATTCGGTAGTATGGTATTAACCCATCGCGAATTGTTAGTTAATGCAGTTTCAAATGGAAAACCAACTGCCGGGGCATGGTGTGATTCCACTGTTGAGATTCCAAATGAATGTATGATATACGGACATTTGCATTTTAGTCCGACCTCGGATGGCTCTACAGTGCCATATATTTACACAATCGACAAAACACAACTTTCCTTATTTGCACTGCGTCCACAGTTGATAGTAAACAGAGCATCTAGTTATTGGTTACGGGACGTCGTGTCTTCGGCTTACTTCGCCCTTGTGGGCCACGTTGGCGCTACGAACTACTACGGCGCTACGGGCTCTAGTGGGGTTCGTCCGGTATTTGCTATTGGTTAGTAAATCCAGGGGCCTTGTGCCCCGAAAATAAAAAAAAACAGCACGCAGGTGCTTGAAACTTATGTTATAAAAGTCATAAACATTGGAAGGAGATATCAAAATGGATGAAAAGATTTATTCCGTCACATTAGCCGATGGATCTACCATTGACAATCTGACACTTAACGGAAATAACTATGTTTCCAAAACCAAAATCGACAAGAGCATTTTCGATGGCAACTGTCATTCTGTTATGATTTCAGATGGAGAAAGCGAAGTTGTTTATGAAAATATGGAATGCGTACAGGTAACCCAGATGGGTGATGAGTACTGGTTTGTGCTCCGGGAACTTTCATCTGCGGAACTGGCAGCAGCAAAGCTTCAGTCTGATATTGAGTATATTGCGCTTATGTGTGATGTTGAGCTGTAAAAAGAAAGGAGGAACACCATGAATCATAGCAAGAATTTTGACAAGGTAAGAAAGTTCTACAACACCATTGTAAATGGAGAAAGATTGTGGAATGAAAACCGTGTCAGAAACGCCGTAGTAAAAGATTGGATCACTGAGGAGGAATTTAAAGAAATTACTGGCGAGGATTACTAAATGAGTGTCCTTGTCAGTGACCGTTCCGAATCAAAATTCGAGGCTATTACATATTCAATAGAGCTTCACAATATGCTGATAGAGCTTATGCAGAGAAGTTTTGGTGTTAAGGATTTAGACCAATTTGTCCGGTTAAGATATGCGTATGGAAAAGATGAGTATGAGGATTTCGCAAGATACCGGTATCTAATGCAGAAATTCAAAGACCGGATAGATAAATTTGCGGCTTCTGTTACCGGAAATGTCAGGGCTGCAAACACCATATATCCGACTACTCTGCATGAATATGAGCAGCGGAGAGATTATCAAAATGCAGCGATTGTTGGCTGCGAACAACTTATAAATGAACTCCAAAGAGTGGTAGAAGTGTTTGAGGTGGACGTCAATGTCTACGGCAGATATATCAAAGCTATCGACCGAGAAATCGGATTGATAAAAAAGTGGCGTCAGAGGGATAACAAAATCAAATCATATTTACCAGGGTAATGTCTAAATTGCGTCGTGTCTTCGGCTTACTTCGCCAATGTGAACAACAATGGCAATACGAACTACAACAACGCTACGAACTCTAATGGGGTTCGTCCGGATTCTCTACCTAACCAATAGAGAAGGAGACGTTATCCGTTCCATTTCAAGGGATAAATGACAAAGCCGGACGCAATTTACTACGGTAAGTATTGCTATCACGGTGAATAAATTATGAAATATGAGGAGATTCTCTGTGACGCCAATAATTTGTACAAGGCTTATAAAGCTTCAGTAAAAGGTAGCAAATGGAAAGAAACTACCCAGAAATTTATGATGAATTTTCTAAGGTATATTTTTGACATACAAGAAGATCTTCTCAACCGGACACTTCAAAATGGTCCGGTACAGGAATTCCAGCTATCTGAGAGAGGCAGGGTAAGGCCCATTACAAGTATCCCAATAAGAGACCGCATTGTCCGCCATGTTCTGTGCGATGATATTTTACTGCCTGAGGTGAGGAAGCACATCATCTATGATAACGGTGCATCCATAAAAGGGCGTGGAATTTCCTTTCAGCGGAACAGGTTTGAAGTGCATCTCCACAAGTATTACAAGCTTCATGGAAATGAAGGCTGGATTCTATTCGGAGACTTTTCTAAATTCTATGACAATATTATTCACAAAATAGCAAAAAGGGAGTTATTGAAACTGTTTGATGATGATGAATTCATCGACTGGATATTAACTCTTATTTTCGACGGCTTCAAAATGGATGTATCCTATATGTCGGACGAAGAATATGCAGTATGTGAAGAAACATTGTTCAATAAACTGGAATATCGTGAAATTCCCCAAAACAAATTAAATGGTACGAAATGGATGGCTAAGTCCGTCAATATTGGCGACCAGCTATCGCAAATTATCGGCATCTATTATCCGAACCGTATAGACACTTATGTCAAATATGTAAGGCAGCAGAAGTTTTACGGACGCTATATGGATGACTGGTACATCATAAGCCCAAGCAAAGAAGAACTTGAGGATTTGCTTGCTAATATTTCTTCCATAGCCAAGGAATTAGGGATTCACATAAATATGAAGAAAACCCGGATTGTAAAGGTGTCCAGCACATACAAATTTCTGCAAATAAAATATTCACTGACAAAAGATGGGAAGGTGATTAAACGAATCAACCCAACAAGAGTTACTACCATGCGCAGGAAACTCAAGAAACTCGCTGTAAAGGTTCAAAATGGCGGACTTCCATATGAGAACATTGAAAATATGTTCCGGGGATGGATGGGCAGCTACTACAAACTTTTATCAAAACAGCAAAGGAACAACCTTATCGAGTTATACAAATCTCTATTTGATAAGGATATTACTGTGGTAAACAAAAAGCTGGTGATAACGGATAGGTCACCACAATAGAAATTTAAGGAGGATGACCATGGAAGTATGGCAACAGATTATTCTTACGGTTTTTAGTTCAGTTCTTGCATCTTCTGGACTGTGGGCCTATATCACGAAAAGGCTTGAAAAAAAAGATGTCAAAACAGAAATGCTGGTCGGGCTTGCCCACGATCGCATATTGTTTTTAGGTATGCATTATGTAGACCGCGGATTCATTACGCAGGATGAATATGAGAACCTGCATGACTATTTATATGTTCCGTATGAAAAAATGGGTGGGAATGGATCTGCAAAAAGGGTAATGGCGGAGGTTGAAAAACTTCCTATAAGAATGTCGACTTACGAAAAGGAGGGAAATGGTGATGAGCATGAGTAATAAGACTTACGATATTTTAAAGTGGGTTGCGATGGTGTTTTTACCGGCATTAGGTACATTATATTTTGCATTAGCTGGTATCTGGAATCTGCCATGTGGAGAGCAGGTGGTTGGTACGATTGCTGCTATCGACACGTTCATGGGCGTGATACTTGGAATTAGCTCTGCAAACTACAACAAAGATACTAAGTAAATGGAGGTATTGTTATGAATGAAACAACTGTTTTAGAACTCGTTAAGAGGTACAAAGGAGAAGCAAAGTTTGATGTTAAACTTTTAGAAGCTGGTGATAAGAAAAACCTTGTCAATTTTGCTTCTGGAGAGTATGGTGCAATTAAGGATGAGATTTTGAACGCAGAGGTCATGCACTTCACATCCATTAACAAAAATTCATCCGTTCCGACAATCGAGATTTTGATTGAAAAATTAGCTGTCAAAGAAACGGAACCGGGAACAAAAGAAGAGCAGGAAACCGGCTCTACTCCAAGTCCTGAACCGACAGAATCTGGTGAGAATGCCGATTCAAATGAATGATATTTTTGAGAGCGGATAAGGGTATCAGGAAGTGTAGGGAAGTCGTTTATTACTTGACTATTCCTACATTTCCTTATAAAATCCTTGAAAATATAGGGATTCTTTGATTATACAAATATACCATGAATACTCTGGAAATCCAGGATACCGGATGATGAGGGTTTA
>OFFR01000206.1_pt1 | contig 44538 bp, 53 predicted proteins | sample 1521421 | NCBI WGS metagenome assembly OFFR01 (sample SAMEA3504087, study PRJEB24116) | mouse gut metagenome | biome: mouse gut; feature: mouse-associated habitat; material: faeces | place: Denmark | collected 2011 | reverse complement strand
GAACCGCTGACCTCTTGAATGCCATTCAAGCGCTCTCCCAGCTGAGCTATACCCCATATTTCCCTAACATTCTAAAAACTTCGACGTTTTTCTCTCTTCTCCTCTTATAATACTGTATCTGGATGTGGCATGTGCGATTCGGCATGGTTGACTTCAGCAACCATACCGCCATCATCGCACTTCGTGCGATGATGGCGCGAAAAAATCAGGTTTTTGCAAAGGCTGATTCGGAAACTATAGATGGTGAAATAACCGCCATAAAATATTCTGACAATTCCTCTGGTGTCTGTTTTAGATCATTCTTGATCCACCATTGCACCATTCCAACGAAACTGCTGGAAACATGGTTGACCCAAAAATCTTCTGGCACACGTTTATCACTTAATTCCAGGCCATTCAGCATACGAGTTGAGATCAGCTCATTACCAATGTTGAGACTCTGGCATCTAATCCCTCTGTTTGTGCCTTTATTGCAGATATCCAGCCTATTAAATGATGCGTAATACATTAACCCTCCTAGCAAAATTGTAGTAGGGGGAATTCATAATCTTCCATACTGTGGCAATTACATGAGACCCAGCTTAATCAATTTATTTTTAGCCATATATAAGTTGCCAATTGTACTAACATCAGATTCAAAATCTGCATAACAGCTTTCAATTGCCTGTTCAAGAGGCATTTTTACGATATCAATAATTTCACCAGATTCCGGCAAAGGATCCCTGAATAGGTCATATGCCAAAAAAGCATGGGATTTCCGATTAGAAATAGATGGATGCGAATAAGCGAATTGTAACTTAAACATTTTTTTTGCACGTAAACCGATTTCTTCCTGCATCTCCCTTTGAGCAGCTTCTATAATGTTATCTTCTTCACCATTTTCGACTTTTCCTCCTGGTAAAGAGAGAATGAATGAATTCGAACCTGCACAGTATTCAGAAATCATATAAATATTTAAATCAGCATCAATAGGCACAGTGACAACTCCGTGTTTTCTTTCAATAATCTCTCTCTTCACTTTCTGACCATTCACCAAAACCTTGTATTCTGCTACATCAAATGCTTTCCCAGCAAACAATTTTTTTCTTTCTAGTATTTTATTAAAGTTATAACTTTCTCTCATATGTTTGGACCCCTTTTCATTATTTGAACTTTATTCTAATGTGGTTATCCCTTTAGTTCAGCCTGACAGATGTCCCAACGGCCAAGACCAGGCGCTCCAGGAGAGCGGGGTCGAAAGAGCGGCGGCTAAAGCGGAAGCAGTACTCGTCCAGATATGATTGTAGGCTTTCTTTGTGCAGACCGTGATAAGTTCCCAGGATGAACGCTTTAGCGTTGCTGATCACGACGTGCAGCCAGTGCAGCAGTCCGGAGTTGGGATCGTAAGACTTGTGTTCGTGGGTGTAGCCCTCCAGCGCTGGGATGTAGCTGCGGTAGCCGTCACTGTGGACTGTGCTGCCATCGGCAAAGGCAAATTGGGCGAATTTTTTGACAGATGCCCGCTTGATGTTTGGAGTGACCAACATTTTGAGGTAGAGCGGATTTCCTGATTCGTTCAGGGATAATGCCACAAAAACCTTTGCTTTTTCCGTGCCGCGCCCCCGCTTTTGCCCCACCGTCGGCCCACCAAAGTAGGAATCGTCAAATTCGATGACGCCGCTGAGTTGATGCTTTTCGTCTCGCTGCCCCATGGCCGCACGGATGCGCTTGAGCATATACCAGGCTGTCTTGTAGGTTGTTCCAAGCTGCGAGGATAACTGCACTGCGGAGATACCACGTTTGTCCTGGCATACCAGGTAGAATGCAAGGAACCACTGCCTCAAGGGCATATGGGTTTTATGAAGTACCGTCTCTGCCGTTACAGAAACCTGATGGCGGCATTGACCGCACTGATACCGTCCATTGGACAGCCTATAAGCGTGACAGCAGCCGCATTTGGGGCACACGTACCCCGCTTTCCACCGCAAAGACGCTATATATTCCTGGCACTGTGCCTCGCTGGAGAACTGTTTCAGAAATGTTCCCAGTGGGTATCTCTTTCTCTTTGCCATGACCATTTCCCCCAGCTTTCCGGTATCATGGCTCGATTTTATTACTCTATCTGTCCCTTTATCTGGCCTTTTCTATGGCTGAACTAAAGGGATAACCACAAAAAATAATATTAGCCCCATTTGATTTGCCCTCAATCGACATGAAATCCACAAATCTGGAGAACGTTACTTTTTTACCGTTCCTGAAAAGGTAAGCCTCGAACACTGCCCAAACGGTGTCAGCGATCCTTTGTGCTGTGGCACTGCCGACCAAAGAGTTGTAGCTGCTCCGGTAGATCGTCATACGCTTCTCGAAGTCGTTCTTGGAGAACCTATAGTTTTTGAGCATTTCATTGCGCGCCACGATTAGAGGCCGTTCCTTGGCCTTGTATTCTTTGGTCCTTGCCGCTAACTCAGCCCTCTGCTTTGCCTTCTTGTTAGAAAGCTTAAACGGAGTCCCAAATTTTGCGCAGTGCTCCTCTTCCAGCTTGATGGTCGCATCCAGTTTTTCCAGCTTGGCCAGATCCTGGTCATATTCCCTGTGCAGCTCCGCCAGATCATGCTGGATCTCCTGCCATCGGCGAGTGCGGGTCATCTCGGTAAGCTGCCTGCTATACCAGCCAATCAAGCAGTTTTTCATATCATTGGAAACACGGAATACTTTATCAAGCAGATCGTGCTGCGACTTCGTGTACTTCAGGGGCAGCTCCAGAATACAGCGCTGCCCTGTTACGTTGTTTTTGTCCCATGCGCTCACTTGAAGCAACCTCCTTTTCCCTATTGGTTTATTTTGTATTTTCTGTCCCTATGATATGCGGTCTATGATGGGGGTATTCAAAATAGCCTTTGTAGTTGTCAGATAGGGCAGTAGGCAGGAAAGGAGAGCATAAGGTATTTCCCTGTCCCAGTTTTCTTTGTGCTAACCTTAGAAAGTGATAACTTCAAAAAATACGACCGCTTTCATCCAACCCCTTACGGAGTGGGCTTTCCCGCGGTTCTTTTTGTAACAAGCACAGACAGGCTGGGATTTCCCCCGGTCTGTCATTTTTTTTGATGTTGTCAGCAACATTGAAGTTGGGAAAGAAATTGCTTGGAGCAGCCCTTCGGCGGATTGTGCTCCCCGAAGGGGAGTTGTATCAGCTCCCAGACTCTGGGCATGGCCCGATTGGAGAAGTGGCCCGGTTCATCGCTGCCCCCAAGCGGTCATCCAATCGCCAGCCCAATCTTTTTTCTTTGTATCAACCCCCACGCAAAGCTTCGCAGACAATGTTGGGGAAAAGGCCCAGGAGCCTCGCCAAGGAGAAACAAAGTCTTTCCACAAGGCCACCATTTCTTTGTGTCAACCACCCCTCAAAATGGAATCAGGCCAACCCGCATAGGATGCAAACAGAAAACAATTTGGGGGAGGAAAATACATATATGGGAATAATTAGACTTGGCAGCATGTACCTTGACGGTCATACGCAGGATTTGCCGTTCAGCTGTCAAAAATCCACAAACATCTCTCTTGGCAATACTGTACCCGGCAAGGAAATTGAGTGGGTGGAGGAGAAAGGAATCTTGGTTGCAACCCAGTGCGTCTGCGTAGCAATCTCCTGGGAGCAGCTTGATCAGTTGGGGTTCGTCTTTGGCAGAACAGTTCAGGTTGATGGCAAGCCCTATCTGTGCCGCTGCCTCAAGGCTGGCGCGGAAGAGGGCAAATCCAACGAATGGGATGATGTTCTGAGCAAATGTGGAAGCGGCAACGATCTTTGGAATTGGGAACACATATACTTCTGGGGCCAAGAAACTCCATTATGGAGAGATGACGGGTTAAATCAGCGTGTGGTACGGGGCTTTTCTTCGCCGTACAGGCGAAACAGCGTCTCGGCTTCGCACCAGCTCACGTATGTCGGTTTCCGGCCTGTCCTGGAGCCGCTGTTTTCCGGAGACCCGCAAGTCCTGGTTGGCAGCAACATCAAAGTGTTTGGCCCCCGCGGGGAAACCATCATCGGTGATCTGGCAGAGTGCGACGACTACGATTTTGTGCTGGATCCCATTCTTGAGATCCCTGCCAACTGCGGCTGGGCCTCTTGGATTGGCGGCCAGGTTATTGTACAGAGGGAAAACGTCATTGGAATCAAGGAGGTGAAATACGATGGAGAAAATTGAGGTTCTGAACACAAGAGCCCAAATTTTCAAGCATGGGAGCGTGTATTTTGACGGCTTGGCTGCCCATCCCGGTTTCAATTGTGGCTCCGGGAACTTTGACATTGGCGATACGGTGGCCGGTATGGAACTGCGCTGGATCCAGATGGGGAACATTCTGGTGGCCGATCGGTGCGTCTGTGTTGACATCAGCTGGGACATGCTCAACTCGCTGGGCTATATCTTTGGCCGTCAGATATCCATTGATGGGCAGCCCTACCTGTGCCGGTCTCTCAAAGTCGGGACAGGGAAAACGGAAGATTCGGGCGAGTGGGATAAGCTGCTGAAAGTTGAATCGGCGAACAGCCTCATCCATTGGAAGAACTGCTATTCTTGGGGTCAGGAGACCACAGATGGATTTCTCAAAAGCCGGGAGGCACGAGGAGGTTCTTCGGCTCACAGCTGGGCCCACTGCCTGGCGGATTGCCATGAACCAGATATAGGTTTCCGGCCCGTATTGGAGCCGCTGATTTCCAGCATGTCTGACGTCAGCGTTGGCAACAACATCAAGGTATACGGCTCGCAAGGGCAGATGATTGAAGGGACTCTGGCCGGTTTCACCGAGTATGATCTGGCTATGAGAGCTGAGCCTTCAGACGCTGATATGTTTGGCTGGGCGGTTCGGTGTGGTGAGGAGGTTATCGTGAACCGGTCGGCCCTTATTGGTATTGGGGAGAGTGTAAATGAAAGCTGAGAATGTCAAAAAAATCAAACTTGGAAGCATATATGTGAACGATGAAGCGATGGTTCCCGCCTCCAATGCGGAGGGGGAATCCTCAATTCGTCTTGGTGATACCGTGACCGGGAAAGAGCTGCAGTGGATACAGGCCGGCAATATGCTGGTGGCTGACCGCTGTGCCTGCTTTGGGGTACGGTGGGACACCATGAACAAGCGGGGGTACATCTTTGGAACCGTCATTCAGATCGATGGCCGTCCCTACCTCTGTCGCAGCCTTCGCATTGGTGAAAGGAAAACCGATCCCAACGAATGGGATTCCCTGTTAGACCAATTTGGGGAGGACAATCGGAGATGGCACTGGAAGAAAGTGTTTTTCTTTGGCCAGGAAAGCCTCCCCGGATACCCGCAGTTCTGCATAATTCGGGGGTACAACGAAGCCCAGTTCTGGTATAACTGGGAGAAAGAAGATTATAGTCCAGAGGTTGGGTTTCGGCCCGTGCTGGAGCCCATAATCACTGAGTTGACCGATATCGCTGTTGGCAGCAACATCAAGGTGGTTGGCCCACATGGAGATTTTGTTGAGGGTGCTTTCGCAGGCTTCGACGACTACGACCTGAAGCTATCCGTTGATGCCCTGTTCCCAGGTAAATCCGAGTGGGCAAGTCTGAGCGGCCAGCAGGTTGTAGTAAGCCGTTCAGCTATTATTGGTGTCACAAAAAAACAGGATTAACATCTTGGGTCTGGTGCCGAAATACAAAATGAGAAACGCACATAGGATATAGATATTCCATTTTTGGAAAAACAACAGAAAAGGGGAAAAAATCATGACAAAAAAAGAAATCAAGCAACTTGAGGAACTCCTTGCAAAGTACTGCAATGAAGAGATTAAAAAGGGGAATTGTTTTGCAGACAGCTGTGATGAGTGCCCGATCAACGAGGCTCGCAACAGGATTCTCGGCTAGCTCCATGGCACCCAACAACACAATGCCCACAAGCAGGTCAGGGTTTCCCTGGCCTGCTTTTTTTGAGGGTTGATACAAAGAAAAGACGACCAGGCGTATATCTGGGTTTCACTCCAGCAGAGGCCGCCTGGGTTTCTTCTCCAATGTTGCCAGCAACGCTGAGCCCAAAATGAAGCCAGCCAAACCTGCATAGGATGGGCTAGAACACCGTCATCGTCAGCCGCTCCGCCGTCTGTCTAAAAAACTAAGTTGGGGTTTGTCCCGGCATTTTTATGCCCGGCGATAGCCCCCAAAATGAATGGCCCTAAGTCTGCATAAGATAGATTAGAAGCCAATTTGGAAAGAATACATAGCGAGGAGTGAGAAATTTGAAGCCTGAAATCATAAAAATGGGCAGTTTGTACCGAGACGGCGTTGGCCCGCTGCTGCCTGGCCACAGGTGTGTCAACCTAGAGTTCTCCCTGGGGGACACGAGCTATGTCCGCGAACTTGAATGGGTAAAAGCCGGTTGTCTGCTTGTTGGCACCCGCTGCGCCTGTATGAATGTCAGCTGGACCCATCTGGACAAGCTTGGGTTCATCTTTGGCGCTCCCGTCACTATCGACGGGAAACGCTATTTGTGCCGCAGTCTGCATATAGGCGAGAGCGAGGACGGCCACGATGAGTGGGCCGCTCTCCTGGAGACGTATGGGAAAAACGATAGCATTTGGCATTGGAAGAAGCAATTCTTCTGGGGCCAAGATTTGCCCCAGGGCGATGATCAGGCGATCCGATTTGCCCGCGGGTATGGCCCTGCCCTCTCCGGAACATATTTCGCAGCAAATATGTGCGATGATCTGATTGGCTTCCGGCCCGTGTTGGAATCTCTGGAACCGCAGCTTGCTCTGACTCCGACCGCCATTGGAAAGCATGTTGATGTGTGTTGCGGGATTGTCGGATTCAAAGGCCGGTTGAAGCAATTCGACGACTACGATGTTGTGGTCTCTGTTGAAGACAAGTTGCCCGCCAAAATTGACTGGGCAGCCCAAAGAGGGCAGGAGGTCACAGTCAGCAGGTTGGCAGACATCGCTATCTGGGAGGTGTAGATGTGAAAGCGGAAATCGTCAACTTCCCCCGCCTGTAGAGGCGGGGGCTTGTAACTGCTCGGTAGTGCGGGCGCCGCTGGAACGGCTCCTACCTTTGGCAGACATCGCTGCCTGCGAGTGGCGTTACATCGTGGGGCGGTTGACAGGGCGCTTGTTGCCACCAGGAACGCTATCATTGGAATTACAAAAAACTGAGGCATTGACAGGCTGGGGCTCTCCCCTGGTCTGCCTTTTATGTTGCTACCAACATTGAAATTGGCAGTTCTGCATAAGATGGCAACAGGAATCAATTTTTGGCGAGAAAATACATAGTTTTGGAGGAGAAAAAATGGAAGCAGAAATTGTTCGGCTGGGAAGCCTATATGTGAACGGGCAGTCTTTTGCTGTTGGTGGCCCCTACAACGGCGGAGTCCTCTTTTTTGGGGATAGCATCGCCGGGAAGGAAATCCAGTGGGTGAAGGATGGCGACATGTTGATTGCCAGCAGCTGCGTCTGCACCAACATCTCCTGGGACGAGCTCGACCGGATGGGGTTTGTATCTGGAGCCGCCGTTCTGATCAACAACGTTCCCTACCTCTGCCGTTGCCTCAAAGTTGGCGAAAAGGAGGGCGTTCCCAATGAATGGGACGCCGTTCTGGACAAATACGGCGAGAGCGACAGGCTTTGGCATTGGGACGGTATCTACTTTTGGGGGCAGGAAGTCACGCCTAACCGGGAGCCGTATCGAGCCACCCGAGGCTGGTTGTCAGCCCGCGAATGGTATGGCCACGACACGTCGATACAATATGCGATTATCGGGTTTCGGCCCGTGTTGGAGCCTCTGATTCTGCAGCCCTCCGAAGCTCTGCTGGGCAACAGCATCACGGTATTTGGGCCCTGCGGGGAGTCCGTGAAGGGCGAGCTGATTGGTATTGACGACTACGATCTGATACTGGTTCCAGAAAGCAAGACGAAGTTTAGCTGGGCCGCCCGAAGGGGGGATCAGTTCGTCGTCTGCAGGTGCGCTGTTTTTGGAATTTCGAAAAACTGAGGTATTGGCGGGAATTCCCTGGCCCGCCGCTTTTGTTGCTTTCAACATTGAATTTGCCTGTTTTGCATAGGATGCCAGCAGAAAACAATTTTGGAGGGATATAAAAATTGGAGGGAACGAAAAAGTGAAACCTGAGATTGTTCGGCTAGGGAGCTTGTATCTTAATGATTTTCCCGTACTTCCTGGTACGTCCTACAACAACAAATGCCTTGATGTCGGAGATACCGAACAGGGAATGGAGTTGGAGTGGGTCCAATACAATGGAACCCTGTATGGGATACGTTGTGCCTGCCTCAACATCAGCTGGGATCAGCTCAACGACAATGGGCTTGTACACGGCACTCTGGTCTGGATTGACGGCAAGTCGTACTGGTGCCGTAGTCTCAAAGTTGGCAGTGGCCGGGAAACACCCAACGAATGGGATGCTTTGCTGGACGAGTTTGGTGAGGATGATTCTCTTTGGCATTGGACCAACCGGCTGTTTTGGGGTCAAGAAGCCCCAGAATGGGAAGATGGAACCATGATTGCCAGAGCGGTAAGGGGTCTCAATTTCGCCCGATATTGGACATCTGTGAAATCCTGCCATCAGCTTTCCCATTTGGGATTTCGGCCTGTGCTGGAGCCCATAACACTTCTTGAGATGTCAGACCTCGTTGTTGGCAGCAACATCAAAATCCAACTCCCTCAGAATGGGTTTGCTGAGGGTCTGCTGGTGAGATACGATGAGTATGACATGGTGGTAGAGGTAAATAATGCAGAAATTCCCGACGATGGCAATTGTACGGCCTGGCAGAAGGGGCAGCTTGTTATCAACAGGCAGTCCATTATTAGCATCATGGACAAGTAATGAAATACAAAGCATCAGCAGGCTGGAGTACTCATCTGGTCTGCTTCTTTATAGCTTCCAACATTGAATCAACACAATTTGCATAGGATGAGCCAGAACTACAATTTTGGGAGGAAGTACATATGGAGAAAATCAAATTGGGCAGTATATATTTCGAGGGCCGCGCTGTTGGACCTGCCGCAGATAGTCATCTCGCCCGGTATTTCTCCCTGGGGGACACCGTGCCGGGCAAAGAGCTGGAATGGGTGAAGGATGGAAAAACCCTGGTGGCCGCCTGCTGTGCCTGCACTTGCGTCAGCTGGGAGACGTTGAGCTGGCTGGGCTATATCACCGGCCACCCCGTCCGTATTGACGGAAAGCCTTACTGGTGCCGCAGCCTCACAGTAGGAGTCACCTACAAAGACAAAAGCGAGTGGGACGATCTGCTGGGTCGGTTCGGCCCAAGCAACAAGCTCTGGCATTGGAAGGGCTGCTTCTTTTGGGGTCAGGAGGCTGATCCGAAGAACCCTGGGACAAGAATGATGCGCGGAGGGACAATTGCTGCTCGAAGCCGACTTGCCGCTCCTGCATTTTCCGATGATGAAACTACCGGTTTCCGCCCTGTGCTGGAAGAACTGCCTCCTGAGCCTGAGTTGACGCCGGCCCTTACCGGCACCACACTCAAAGTGTATGGCCCGCGGGGTCTTGTACTGGACGGACAAGTTGTCGGGTTTGACGACTACGACCTGGTACTGAGAAACCCTGTGAATCAACTCTTCGGGCGGGAAAACGGCTGGGCAGTCCAAAGAGAAGGTGAGATTTCAATCAGTAGAAAAGAAATTGCATGGATGGAGGAGAAAAAATGACAGCAAAAATTGTTGAATTGGGCACGCTGTACGTGGGCGGACAGCCCGTAGAGCCCGGGGCCCTTTACAACGGCAAGGGACTCTCTTTCGGGGATACATGTCCCGGCATGGAGCTTCAGTGGGTGGATGATTGCGGCCTGTTAGTCTCCGATCGGACAATCTGTACCAACATCACTTGGGAGCAGCTGGATCAGAAGGGACTTGTGTTTGGAGCTCCTGTCCAGATCGATGGCAAGTCATATCTTTGCCGCTGCCTCAAAGTGGGCAGCAAAGAGGGCATTCCTAACGAATGGGATGCTCTGTTGGACAAATACGGAGAAAACGACGATCTCTGGCATTGGGAATATCAGCGATTCTGGGGTCAGGAAACCATTTCAAGGCCAGATTTGCCTCATCCTATTCGTGGTGGGGTGCTGGCCCGTTTCTGGTGCTGGGATAAAGCAACATATCAGAGTGTGGATCTCGGCTTCCGCCCCGCCTTGGAATATCTGGGCTCTGAACCATGTTCTCCTGATACCCTGCTGGGAAAGAAAGCAAAGGTCTATTGCTCAGACGGCGTAACCATCGAAGGCTATCTAGTTAGCTTCAGCGACTACGATGTCGTGTTGGAGGTCAGTTCTCTAGCGCCCCCTAGTTGTTCTCGGGCCATAAGAGAGGGCCACAATATCATTGTTGACCGGGAAAACATCATCTGGCTAAAGGAAATACAAGTATAAATCTATTCGTATAGGCAGGCTGGAGTATTCTGGCCTGCCCTTCTTTGTTTGCAGCTCGTATTGTACCAATATTGAAACCGACAAGTTTGCATAGGATACCCCTAGAAATCAATTTTGGAGGTATATACATATGGAAAAAATTGCAATGGGGAGCATTTATCTCGCCGACATGGTTCAAATACCGGGGTTCGACTGCGATGGCTTTGCCGATGTCTCTTTCGGCGACACTGTGCCTGGGCGAGAGCTCCAGTGGGTGAAGCTGAAAAGCGGACTTCTGATTGCCGACCGATGCGCCTGCACCAATATTTCCTGGGAAGATTTGGACAAAGTGGGTTTTGCTTTTGGAACTCCCGTCACTATCAATGGCGAAACCTACCTGTGCCGGTGTCTTCGCGTAGGTACGGTAGAAGACGAGCCCAACGAGTGGGACACCGCTTTGGACGAAGCAGGAGAGGATAACGATCTTTGGCACTGGAGAGATGGGTACTTTTGGGGACAAGAAACCTCAGTATACGAAGCGTCGACTCGTTCGATTCGGGGGCATGACTCGGCCCGCGACTGGTACTTCAGCAGTGCTACGTTTCGGAGCGAGGGGGTTGGCTTTCGCCCCGCACTGGAGTATTTAGGCCCCGCCCCCTGCTCCCCTGACACCCTGTTAGGCAAGAAAGCAAAGGTTTATTGCTCAGACGGCGTAACTATCGAAGGCTGTCTAGTTGACTTCAGCGACTATGATGTCGTATTGGAGGTCAACTCTCCGATACCTGCTGGCTACCCCTGGATCACAAAGGAAGGCAACAGCATTGTCATCAATCGGAGAAACATCGGCTGGCTGAAGGAGGGATAAAAATCTATGGCAAAGATTGAAAAATTAGGCAGTTTGTATTTCAATGGACTTCCGCAGAAGGTCGGCGTTGCCTACAATGGCGAGCAGATTTCCTTTGGAGATTCCACACCAGGCCAAGAAATCTCTTGGGTCAGGATGCAAAGCGGATTGTTGGTTGCGGATCGATGTGTCTGCACCAACATTTCCTGGGAAGATCTGGACAAGGAGGGCTTTGTTTTTGGAGCCCTTGTCACCATCAATGGCGAAACCTACTTGTGTCGCTGCCTCAAGGTTGGTGCAAAAAAGGGTGAAACCAATGAGTGGGATGCTGCCCTGGATGAAACCGGGGAAGGCAACGACCTCTGGCATTGGGAAAACAAATACTTCTGGGGGCAGGAAACCTCAAAACACGGAGCGTCGACTCGTGCGGTTCGGGGGTATTACTCGGCCCGCCATTGGATCAACTCTAGCAATACCGCGACTCAGCTCGCCTATCTCGGCTTCCGTCCTGTCCTGGAGCCGTTGCTTTCCGGCGGCCCGGAAGTCCTTGTTGGCAGAAACATCAAGGTATTTGGCCCCCGCGAGGAATATGTTCGGGGCCGGCTGGTGGAGTTCAGCGACTACGACCTGATGGTTGACTCCACGGCTGAGATTGACAACGGCATCGGCTGGACGCGCAGGCAGAACGGGATGGTCATCATCGAGAGGAGCGCAATCACAAAAATTTGGGAGGCGTAATATGAACGCGGAAATTGTGAGACTTGGGACTATGTACGTCGACGGAGTACCCAGGAACCCCGGGTTTTCCTACCAGGGCGAATCGGTCTCCTTCGGGGACACCGTGGACGGATACGGCCTCCAATGAGTGAGGGCAAGCTGAAGGACTTCGATGACTACGATGTGCTGCTGTCCAACCCGTCGGAAATCCTCAACGGCTGCTGCGTTGTGCTGCGGCATCATAAAGCCATCATCATCAGCCGGGCGGCCATTACCCGCATTGAGCCGGCGCAGGACTGAAATCCCATATTGAAAAAATTGACAGGCTGGGGTTCTCCCCTGGCCTGCCGCTTTTAATGTTGCTGCCAACATTGAATCCAGGCAGTTTGCATAGGATGAGCCAGAACTACAATTTTGGGAGGAAATACATATGGAAAAACAAACATTTGGCACTGTTTACTTCGATGATGTGCCGGTCGATGTGGGCTCTCCTTTGGGGGAGGGTAAGCGCTTTTCGATAGGAGATTCCGTCCGCGAGAAGACTATCCGCTGGATCAAGGCCGGGCCGCTCCTTGTGGCTGACCGCTGTATTTGCACGAACATCTCATGGAACCAGCTGGATGATTTGGGGTTTGTGTATGGGGCACCCGTGCAGATTGATGGGCAAGTCTACCAATGCAGATGCCTTCAGACCGGTGCAAGTATGCCCAACGGTCGAACTGGACTTGCTGACTTTGAAGATCTTGGCGAATGGGGAGCAGTCCTGCAGGCGTGCGGGAAAAGAGACGCTACCTGGCACTGGAAGGACCAGTATTTCTGGTGCCAGGACACGCCCAATGGGTACGTGGTGACGAGAATAGTCTGCGGCAGCCGCTCGCCTCGGTTCAAGGGTGGTTTCCGGAGCGACGACAAGCGGGAAACCGTTGGATTTCGCCCTGTCTTGGAGATGATACCGGAGAAGGTGGAGCTGTCCAGGGAGCTGATTGGCAGCAAGCTGGAGGTCTCCCTGCCCCAAGCGACCCTGATCGGCAAGCTGGTGAGCTTTGACGACTATGATGTGGTGGTGGAGCCCACCGGGATTCCGCTTCGGGCCCCCATTCTGCTGTTGCCCTCCGGGGAGGTCGTCGTCAGCAGAGAAGATATCGCGATGCTGCAAAAATTCGACTAGCGTAAGATGGCAGGCTGGGACTTCCCGGCCTGCTTTTTTGCAATGCCACGGTGGCATTGCTGGAGCAGTAGCCCAGGAGAACCCCGCCCAGCCCAAACAAGGATTCTTTCCCCGCCCCCAATTTCTTTGTATTAACCCTCCAAAATGAAAAGGAGAAAACCTGCATACGATGGCAGCAGAATCTCAATTCGGAAGGAGTAATACATATGGAAACACATAAGTTTGGAAGCATTTACTGTGATGGGAAAGCCTATGGGCCCAAGACTGAATTCACCGACAGCATGGTGGTCACAATCGGCAATACCGAACAGGACAAGGAACTGGGCTGGATCAAAGCAGGTGATATCTACGTCTGCTCTCGCACTATCTTCCCCCGCGCCAGCTGGAAGGCGTTAGACAACCTGGGCCTTATCACCGGCCGCCCCGTCTCCATTGACGGGAAGCCCTACCTGTGCCGCGCTCCGAAGGTCGGCCTGGACAGCCACAATCCCGGGAAATGGGACGAGCTGCTCAATGAGGTGGGCGATATGGACAGCATATGGAACTGCGAAGGCCTGTGGTTTTGGGGGCAGGAGGTTCATCCGGAGAACCATGACTTCGCGGTCTGCCGCGGCGGAGAAGAGCCCCGTGGCTGGAACTATGCTGAAATCCATCACCAATCCCCCAAGATTGGGTTCCGGCCCGTGCTGGAGCAGCTGCCGCCTATGCCTATCCTGGACGAAGGCATGATTGGAACTAGGCTGAGAATGTATGGCGAGGAAGGTTATTTCGACACCGTGCTGGCAGACTTCAACGATTACGATATCACGGCAAAGCTCGTTGGAGAAATGGACTTTGAGTTCAGCTGGGCCCAAAGAGACGGAGATGAAGTCGCAATCAGCAGAGACGGACTTGTATGGATGGAGCGTGTCTGACACGCAGGCAGGCTGGGGAATTCTCCGGTCTGCTTTCTTTTTGACTCTTGACAGAGCTACTTCCACAGAAGTATAATCATACAATGAAAGGGGTGGCACAAAATGCTACTATATCACGGATCGCCGGCCATCATTGAGCAGCCGGTTTTTGGTGCAGGGAAAGCGTACAACGATTATGGCAGGGGCTTCTACTGCACCGAAAACATTGAACTTGCGAAGGAGTGGGCCTGCAGCGAGGGGACGGACGGCTATGTCAATCAGTACGAGCTGGATACTTCCGGCCTGGAGATTCTGAACCTATCATCGGAAGAGTTCTCTGTCCTGCACTGGCTGGCTGTTCTGATGGAGAACCGGAATGCAAGGCTCTCCACTCCCCTGGCAAAGCGAGGCAAAGAATACCTCATACGGAACTTTTTGCCAGACTACAAGCGGTATGATGCCATTGTTGGATATCGGGCCGATGATTCGTATTTTTCATTTGCGAGGGCCTTTGTTGGCAACGAGATATCGCTGAGACAGCTCAGCTATGCGATGAAGCTGGGTAAATTGGGCGAGCAATTCGTGTTGAAGTCGCAAAAGGCCTTCGAGACTATCAAATTTGCTGGATACGAGGTGGCGGATTGCACGGTCTACTATGCCAAGCGGAAGGCAAGAGATGATGCAGCGAGGGCTGCCTACAACAGGGAGCTTGAAAACGAGGACTTGGACGGGGTTTTCATGAGGGATATCATCAGAGAGGGGATGAAAGCAGATGATCCGCGCCTATTCTGAGCAATACCTCAATGATGCCATGGAAAACCTGGGCGAAGCATTTGACTACGCCGCAAATAAATGCGGGCAGTCTCTTGATGCTTTTATGGATCTCTTTGTTGCAGGTGGGTTTGCTGATAGATTCGGGAAGGGGGAGCCCAAAATTGTATCGGGCCTTTCCGGGACAGAACTTGCAATTGAGGTCATTGCAAAAGCGGGAAGGCAGATTGATTTTCCTGCCGCACAAATTGAATACGACTGCTCCCCTGAATACTGGTGTGGCTGGATACTTGCGTTCTATCAATGGTATACCGCTATCCCATTTAGAGCCATTTATGTGAGCGTATCCATGGGCGAGATACTTGCTTTGTACCCCACACACCACGAGGCCCCGGAGGAGAAATTTGTGGATACTGTGGATGCGATCATCAGAAGGAAGAAAAGCGCAACGAGGCTTCAGATGCAGCGGAAAAGGTGCGGATACTCTCAGAAGTCGCTCTCTGAAAAATCTGGGGTGAACATCCGGACACTGCAGCAATATGAGCTTGGCGCAAAAGATATCAGGAAAGCGTCGGCTCAAACGGTCCTGGCTCTTGCGAATGTCCTTGGGTGCAAAGTTGAAGATATTATGGAGGCCGGGATGTGAAAACCGAATCATGGGCACTGACAAGCAGGCTAGGGATTTCTCTGCCTGCTTTCTTTTTGGGGTTGATACAAAGAAAATGTGGGCGGTAGGAATGGATTTCGTTCTTCTGCGGCGGCGTCCCCTTGGGCTTCTGCCCCAATGTCAATGTTGCTGCCAACATAGAACTGCGGAATGCAGCTCCCCTGCCCCGCATAAGATATAGGAAAGAAACAATTTGGAGGGGCAGATATGGAAACAAAAATCATGGGGAGTATCTACTTCAACGGGGCCGCAATGGGCCCGGGGTTCAACTGCAAAGGCAGTTCCGATATTTCCTTTGGCGACGCCGCCCCGAAAAAGGAACTTCGGTGGGTGGACGTTGGAGACAGGCTGGTTGCTGACCACTGTATCTGCATCAGCATCTCTTGGACAACTCTGAACAGGCTGGGGTTCATTTTTGGCCATCCGGTTCGTATCCAGGGGAAATATTATCTGTGCCGCAGCCTGCAGATGGGCAGCCGGGAGTCCGAAGCGAAGAAGTCGGAGTGGGGTCGTCTTTTGAAACAGACCGAATATGGAGATCACCTTTGGCATTGGAAAGGCACCCGCTTTTGGGGACAGGACACCGCAGCGGACAATCAGCGCATGCGTGTTGTGCAGGGATACTACAGGGCGGAGGCCTGGGGAGTAAAGGGCAAGGCTACCGAAGGCTGGATGGTTGGTTTCCGGCCCGTGCTGGAACCCCTCGCCGGCATCCCGGAAGATCTCGATACTCTGGTATCGAAAGAAATCAGAGTGTACGGCCCAGACAAGGGCCCCTTTGTGGGCCGCCTGAAGAGCATTGACGACTACGACCTAGCTCTGAGCGTCACGGGCCCCGTACCCAAAAGCTGCAGATGGGCGACAAAGAAGGGGAACACTGTCATAATTGGAAGAAATTTTGTCTCATGGCTTGGCGAAATCTGAGGGGACAATTTCCCCGAAATTTGCCGGGAACTTTTGGCGCATTGCTTGACTCCGCCATGGGATGGTGGTATAATACAACATCAGAAATTTATTGGGCATCGGATACGGCAGTACAGCCGTACTATGCCCTTTTTTTTCTTTGCCGAAAAGGGGTAAAAAAAAGAATGAGGAGGACCCCTATGAAAAACAACAACGCCCAAGAGTATCCTATCCACATCCTGCGTGAGCGGCTCCGCCAGCGCGCTCTGAGCTGCACGCAGACACTGTCCCGCTCCGTCGGTCGCCTGACCTCCTGCGATGCCCTGCCCTGCCTGGAGTACCGGGAGGAAGTCGCGGCGGAGTATGAGGTGGTAGACCACTTACTCTACGCCCAGCAGTGCCGCGCCGCCCTGGAGCGGTGCATTGCCAACGGTCGTGCCCGGTTGAGCTACCGCTGGAAGGACGGACAGGTTACGGAGACTAGCTTCCACCGGGTGACCCCGGGCCGGGTGAAGGTGTTCGGCCTGGCGTTGAAGGGCAGGGATACGGTTCAGGCAGCCTGAGATTGCGAGAGGAGTCCGAGAAGGGCTCCTCTTTTTGTTGTTTGCAGTAACATTGAAACGGGCGCTTTTCGATGCTTCCCTGGAGCAGTTTCCGCAACATTTTGCATCTGAATGAGTCCTCCTCTGGCCGCATAATATAGAAACAGAAACATATTTTGGGGAGGAAGGGCTTGCTTGGCGCGGAGCAAAGTGATCAAGAGATTCGGGAGCATGCGCTTCAACGGTCAGCCGATGGATGCCGGCTCTGAATACCACGATGAGAGGTTCTGTTTCGGGGACACTGTGAGCCAGAAGGAGATTCGCTGGGTGGACATGGGCAGCATTTTGGTAGCCGACCGGTGTATCTGCAAGAGCATTTCTTGGGCTCAGCTGGATGAGATGGGCTACATTTTCGGCCGGGCGATCCGAATTGACGGCAAACCCTACTGGTGCCGCAGTCTGGAGGTTGGCAAGCGGCCCGGTGCGGACTCGGAATGGGATCGGCTGTTAAAGGAGTTTGGAGACAGCAACGACCGCTGGCACTGGGCCGACGGGTATTTCTGGGGACAAACAATCCCTGCGGAAACGGCCTCCCCCGACGATCCTCCAAGCCGCGTCGTTCGTGGATTTGTCCAACCTTCCAAATGGTGGTATCAGGGAGTTCAGGAGCACCATTCATTGGTTGGGTTTCGGCCTGTGCTGGAACCGCTGGAGCCCATGCTGCCATTCGACACTCTGCTTGGGAAGCGTCTGTTTTTGTATGGGCCCCAGAAGTATCCGTTAGAGGGAACCTTGGTGGGGGTTGACGAGTACGACCTGATTTTGGCTGATGCCAACTCTCTGAAGTCGGGCTGCAGCTGGGCGGTCGAAGCAAAAAATCAACAAATCTTTGTCCGAAAGACCGATATGATCTGGTTGGAGGTGGTATAGCGGTGAGCGCAGAAATTGTGAAATTGGGAACCTTGTGTATCGACAGCTGGCCAGTCGAATCTGGAACCAAGTGCAACAGCGATTCTTCCCCTCTTGCCATTGTGAATACTGTGCCGGGAAAAGAAATTCAGTGGGTGCAAGTTGGCGGCCTGCTGATAGCCGACCGGTGCGTCTGCACCAACATCAGCTGGTCCAGATTGGCTAAGCTGGGGTATATTTCCGGAAAACTGCTTCAAATCGACGGCAAGAAATTTTTCTGCCGCAGCCTCAAACTTGGCAACACTCCGGACAAACCCAGCGAGTGGGATCGTATCTTGGATCTGACCGGGGAAGATGACGGCCTCTGGCACTGGAAGAACCGCTGTTCCTGGGGCCAGGAGACGGTGGAAGGAACCCAAAACAAAAAAGCTGTTGCGGGAGGGTATAGCGCCCGCAGTTGGAGCCACTTCACCAGAACTTTCCGAGGTATCACAGCAGGCTTTCGTCCGGTTTTGGAGCCTTTGGATCCGACGCCGATAAGACTTGAGGATCTGGTTGGAAAGCGAATCGCTGTGTACGGTCTGCCCGGCTTGGCGGTCAGCGGGAAACTGGTTGGATGGGATGACTACGACGTTGTTTTGGTGGATCCTTCTCGCACCCCCAATACGGCCTGGGTGACCAAGGCGGGCGAGAAGCTAATCGTGAACAGGAGCGGCATTGAGTGGCTGCGCGAGGACTGGTAGTGTCTCTGTTGTCGACAACATTGGAGAAGAAGACCGGCTTAGCTCAGCCCCGGCAGGCATCAATCTTTCCCTGTGCCACCTTTTCTTTGTATCAATCCCAGAAATCAGAAATGCCCAAACCTGCATAAGATGGGTATCAGAAACCAATTTGGGGAGGAAAACATAATGGTGCAAAAGAAAGCAATGGGAAGCCTATACCTCGACGATCAGCTCATGATCCCGAGCAGCCTCTGCATGAGCAATACAACAATTCGCATAGGGGACACGGTTCCCGGGAAAGAGCTGATGTGGATCCCGGATGGGAAACGGCTCATCGCAGATCGCTGCGTCTGTCTCAACGTCAACTGGAAACAGCTCGATCGGCAGGGCCTCGTTTTTGGGACTCCAATGGTAGTCGATGGGCAGACCTACATGTGCCGCTGTCTCAAGGTTGGCGCAGGGAGAGACGAGCCAAACGAATGGGATGATCTGCTGAATCGAATCGGGAATAAGGACGCCCTCTGGCACTGGAAGAATCAGAAGTTTTGGGGTCAGGAACTTGTAGATGGCGTTCCATTGGCCGCCATCGTTCGCGGGGGCAAAACCTCCAGAGCATTCGAGATGGCTGTGCCCGGCGTCAGTCTGATGAATCTTGGATTCCGGCCTGTGCTGGAGCCTGTCTCGCCTCTCCCCTCCAACCTTTCCGGTTTTGTGGGAAAGAGAATACGGGTGTATGGGCCAGGCGGGAAGGACATCATCGGGCTCCTTGTTTCCACCAACGAGTACGACCTGGTGCTGGAGAGCCCTGTCTTCAGACCGGGGCAGTACAACTGGGTGATTTCAGACGGGAGCCGGGCAATCGCAAACAGAAACAGAGTCTCCTTTGTACAGGAGGCATGATCAGAAGATGGCTGGGGGTATGGTTCCCCGGCCTTCTTTTTTTTGGGGGAGGTTGATACAAGGAAAATGTGGGAGGCGGGTTAACTTGTGTTTCTCTTTGGCTAGGCTCCCCTGGGCTTCTTCACCATCTGGTTCCGCACAAAATGAAAGCGGCAAAATCTGCATAGGATGCTTGCAGAACAACAATTTTGGGGAGGAAATACATATGGAAACAATCGAGTTGGGAGGCATATACCTCGACGGACAAGTGAGGAGCCCAGGCTGTTTCAGCGAGGAATCTTCTGATGTCACCGTTGGCAATACAGTGCGCGGCAAGGCCCTGGAGTGGGCACAGTATAAAGACCTGCTGGTCGCAACCCACTGTGCCTGCTTCAGTGTTAGCTGGGAGAACCTCAATCGCGTTGGCCTCATCACTGGGACACCAGTCGTCATTGACGGCAAAGCATACCTGTGCCGCAGCCTCAAGTTGGGCGCTACTCCGCAGGGGTTCTGCGAATGGGACAACATTCTGAACAAACTTGGAAACGACGACAAAATCTGGGATTGGAGAGGCAACAAGTTTTGGGGGCAGGAATCATCGGCCTCCTTACCCATCTACCGCGTGCTCCGTGGCGGCCCCGATCCTGCGCACTGGTGGAGCTATCCAGCGGCCACACGGGTGACCAATATTGGGTTTCGCCCTGTGCTGGAACCGCTGCCAGAAAAGCCCGCCCAGCCGGCGGATCTGCTCAAGAAGGCCGTTGTGGCCTACGGCCCGCTGGGCATCGCCATCCGGGGTAAGCTGGTTGATTTCGACGGCTACGACCTGGTAATTGACAGCCCGTATCACCTGTACGACGACTGTTACTGGGCCACAAGAGACGGAGACCGCATCACGATCGACCGGGCCAGCATCGCTTGGTTAAAGGAGGACACGAAATGAAAATCGTAACCATGGGCAGTCTCTATCTCAACAGCGAGCCGCTGCCGCTGGGATATCGCCTCAAAGGGGAAGCCAACTTCACCCTGGGTAACACCGTCCCGGGGAAGGCCATCCAGTGGATAAAGGTTGGCGATCTCCTGGTTGCCGACCGCTGTATCTGCACCGGCGTCAGCTGGGACGACCTCAACGAGCTGGGGTACATCTTCGGCAACCCGGTTGTCATTGACGGCGTTCCCTACAACTGTCGCAGCCTCCGCTTGTGGGGCGAACCAAACGAATGGGATGCTATTTTCCCGCAATGCGGAGTCTGGCACTTGGAGGATACGCAGTTTTGGGGAGATGGCAGCGTTGGGGACGAGTATCGTGCGACATGCTCGGGAAGATCCACCAGTGCTTTGGGCGTCCTTCCGCATGAGTACCGGGGCCAAGATGCTGGCTTCCGGCCCGTATTGTCCAAACTGGCAGATGGACTGACTGATCCGGCCAGCCTTGTCGGATGGCAAGTTTTCGCCTACGGCCCGAGAGGAGCTGTAGTTTCCGGTAAGTTGCTCCACTGCGACGAGTACGACCTTGTTCTGGACGGCCGCACAATTATCTCCGAGGGCTGCCGCTGGGCAGCCCGTACAGAAGAGGGAGTTGTCGTCGACCGAAACAGCGTGATTTGGATGCGAAAAGCCTGACTTCAAGGGCCCTGGGGATTCCCCGGGACCCTCTTTTTTTCGATGTTTTCAGCAACATTGAATGGCTGGAATGGGGCCCTCCTAACCTGCATAGGATAGAGTAGAGAACAATTTGGAGGAATATATATGACAAGAATCAAGAAAATGGGGAGTATATACTACAAAGACGCTGCCGCGAAGCCTGGGTTTACCTGCTGCGACTCGGAGCCCCATATTTCCATCGGCAATACGATGCCGGGGAAGGAGCTCCGGTGGGTTGAGGCCGGGAAACTCCTTGCGGCCGACCGGTGCGTCTGCACGAATGTCAGCTGGAACGACCTGGATCGGCTTGGGTTTGTCACCGGCTGGCCGGTGCGGATCGACAGGAAGTCCTACCTGTGCCGCTGTCTGCACGTTGGAGTGGATCGCGAGGAGTCCAGCGAGTGGGACGAGCTGCTGGATGAGTTTGGCACAGAGGACTCTCTCTGGCACTGGCAGGATCAATCCTTCTGGGGCCAGGAGACACACTCGGCACAGAGGGTGCTTCGTATCCTTCGGGGCTACTACTCCGCCCGATCCAGGGGAGACAACTACGCCGACGAGCGGCTTCCAACGATTGGGTTCCGGCCTGTGCTGGAACCGCTTCCGCCGATACCTACCGACCTCTCTCCCCTGGTTGGGCAGAAGGTTCTGGCCTATGCACCTGGTGGATATTCATTCCACTGTAAGATGGTGGAGGTCAACAAATATGACATCGTGTTGAATACATCGGTTGAACCGCCCCGCAACTGTGCCTGGGCAATTAGGGATGGGAAAAGAGTAATTATTAAGCGAGACTGTCTTTTATGGTTGAAAGAAGGCTAAAATGCAGGCTCCGGGGAATCCGGAGCCTGCTCTTTTTGGGTTAATATAAGAAAATGTGGGCAGTGGAGCGGATTGCGTTCCTCCTGGGCCGGGCTCCCCTAGACTACTGCCCCAGCTCCAGCATCGTGGAGGGGTACTTCTTGTATGTGGCAAGACTGACTGTCACCAGTGCGATCAGACAGGCGATAGTGCCCGGGACGGCCGCACCCAGACCAAACGGCTGTCCCACAAGTTTCCAACCGATGCAGACAACGAACCCACTGGTCATAGCTGCAATGATGCCCGCATTGGTTGCTTTCTTCCAGAACAGAGCGGCAAAGGCTGGGATGCCGGCTGCCGCAGCATAGAAGCTCCAGGCAAACATCAGAATGTTGTAGGCATTCTTCATATAAAGGGCGATAACCAGGGCACCCAGAGGCAGAATTACGGAGAAAATCCGAGACAGCAGCAACTCTTTCTTTTCGGTCATCTTCGGATCGATGGTTTTACCAATGTCGCTCACACAGGTTTGGACCGACACCAACAGGTAACTGTCCGCCGTGGACATGATAACCGAGAGAATGCCGGCCAGCGCCACCCCGGTCAGGCCGATGGGCAGCACTGAGATGGCCAGGGCAGGCACTACCGCATCGGTGGTGCCGTACTGCTCCAGTACGCTGTCCCCGACAATCTGGTGGGCCACGATGCCCATGAAGAACACCAGGAAAATAGTGACGCCATAGACCGCCGTGCCCAGGAACATTCCCTTCTTTGCGGCCTTCCGGTCTTTTGCTGAAAATGCCCTTTGCCACATCTCTGCTCCTGCCATCGTGAAGACCAGGTACGTTACGATGTCCCCCAAGATGCTGCCATTGACGTATGGTTTGACCAGATTGGGGTCCAGGTTGGCCACAAAATTGCCTATCCCGCCTACTTTAAATATAGATGCAACCGGAATGAGGATATACACGAACAAAATTAGAATGTAGAACTGAAGCACGTCTGTGTATACGACCCCAAACAGCCCAGAGGTGGCGGTGTATAACATGAAGACCACGCAGGCAATCAAAGCCCCCATCTCGTAGGTCAATCCGATATCCCCGCCAAGCATATTGACGATGGTGCCAGTGGCTGTGACCTGGGAGGCGACTGTCCCCATCATAGTGAAAGCAATCAGACAGGACAGAATAATCTTCGCTGTTTTCCCAAACCGCAGTTCGAACAACTCCGGGATGGAGGAAATGTTGTATTTCATACCGGCGTCGGAAATTTTCCCGGCGATACCAGAGAAGATAAACATTCCGAGCAGGTATGGAATGGCCGTCATGATTGCTTTGAAGCCACTGGAGTAGGCAACCCCTGCCCTTCCCATGAGGCCGCTGCCTCCAATGATGGTGGCGCATACGGTGGCCATCAGCACGAATGGGCCGAATGAACGGCCTGCGACGTAGTAGTCTCCGCTGTTTTTGACTTTGCGTATAGCGTAGATGCCTATTGACAGCATAGTCAGAAGGTATACGCCAATGATGATGATATCCAAAATACTGAGTTGACTATGATCCATTATCTTCCCCTTTCTGTGGCGGCCCATACGGCCTTTGCTTGCAGTACAAATGTTCTCTAACAAAGTTAGTTTTTTGCCAAAAAAGAGATGCGTTGGATTTAGCTGTGAAGAAGTTTTCGCTGAATCCGGATGTACTCCTGAGCATCCTCCGGGCCGAGCCTTTCTAACATGTCCCGGGTGTACTGCAGTACGTCGGCGTACATCTGCTGGATTGCCTCCTCCCCCGCCGGAGTGAGCTGAACGATGACATTCCGAGAGTCCTTGTCATCCTTTCTGCGGGAAACCAGTCCCTTCTCCTCCATCCAATTCAAAATCCTTGCCGTCCGGGCAGAGCTGACTGCCAGCTTCTTGGTCAGGTCTCTAGGCTGAGCTGTCCCGCCGTGCTTGTACAGGTAGCACAGAACAAAAGGTACGCCCCGCATCAGCTTGGATATTTTTTGGTAAGCCGGGTCGCTCAGGTATTCGGCTCTGATCTCCAACATCTCTTTTGCAAGTTCTTCGTATTGCATTGTCCCATTTCGCCTCCTTTTCGCAAATATCTAACTTTGTTACATATTAGTATATCAGGAATTTACCTCAGAGTCAATACAATTTGAGCGAAACATACAAATTTGACGCGTTAAAATACGCCAATGTTGCCAACAACAACGAAACTGGAACGGGCAGCGGCAGGGTTCGATGCAGCTCAAACTGGGGTAGTTGCCTGGCTCTGCCCTGCCCCAGCAGCAACAAAGCTCCATGCCGGCTTACATTTCTTTGTGCCAACCCCCTCCAGAATGGGATACATCCAAACGGCATAGGATAAGTCAGAACACAATTTCGGAAGGGAGCAATACATATGGCAGAAAAAAGAATTCTGGGGAGCATATACCTTGATGGCGTTGTTCAGAAGCCTGGCTTCGTGTGCGATGCATCCACAAACATCACCATTGGAGATACTGTCCGCGGGAAGGCGTTGGAGTGGGTAGTAGCCGGCAGCCGTCTGGTTGCGAATCGCTGCGTCTGCTGCGATATCAACTGGAATCAAATCAACAGGGCTGGATACAACGTTGGCCGTCCTGTCTTCATCGACGGCAAACCCTACGAGTGTCGCAGCCTCAGCGTCGTCCAATGCCTGGAGCAGACAATATCCGAGTGGGATGAGCTGTTGGACGAATTTGGCGAGGACAACTTGCTCTGGCATTGGAAGGAAAAGTATTTCTGGGGAAAAGAAATCATCCCCTGCGGCGTACAATCGGCCAGATTTCGAGCCCAAGGGTTCAATTCTTCAGACAGAGCCCCCAGCATTGGATTCCGGCCCGTTCTGGAGCCGCTGCTTCCGGCAGCAACAGACCTCAGCGGACAGGAAGGCAAAAAAATCAGACTGCATGGGCCAGACAACACTATCATCGCAGGCACCTTGGTATCTTCTGATGACTATGACGTAATAGTGGACGGAGTGAAAATTGGCAAATGCGATTGGGCTATTGGAGATGACAAAGGGATTGTAGCCAACAGAAGCAAAATCCTATGGATAAAGAAGGCCTACAGATAAGTAAAAAGCGAAGATCGCAATGGGCCTGGGGTTCCCGGGCCCTCTTTGATGTTGCTGACAACGGTGAGCCGCTTTTTGAAGGGTTGATACAAAGAAAAGGGAAAAGCAGAGGAGGTTTTGCCGTTTGCTTTGGCGGAATCAACCCATGTTACTGTTCCAGCCGCCGGTGATGTGTACAAAATCGGCCGCATATAATAGAAGCAGAAAACACTTGGAGGTGTTGGAGATGCCAGAGATTGTGGAGTTGGGGTCCTTGTACCTTGATGGCCAGTGTGTGGTTCCGGTTGCAACATGTTGTGAGGACTACCGCATTCCCTCAATTGGAGATACAAGCGACGTTGAGACCCGGTGGCTTCATTGGGTGCGAGATGGTAACCTCTTGATCTGTGATCGGACCATCTGCCTCAACGTCAGTTGGAACACCCTCAACAATCAGGGATACATCATCGGTGCGCCTGTATTTATTGACGGCAAATCCTACCTTTGCCGTAGCCTCAGAGGAGGGGCCAAAGCTGGGAATCTCAACGAATGGGATGCTTTGTTGAACAAATACGGGGAGGAGGATGCCCTCTGGCACTGGAATGGCCATCGGTTCTGGGGTCAGGAGGAGCCAGAACCCAAAGATGTCACAAGTTTTCGAGTTGTTCGGGGCGGGGACTCCGCCAGGGGATGGGCAAATCGTCCGCAGGAAACAGAATCATGGACGGTCGGCTTCCGCCCGGTTTTGGAGCCCTTTGTTTCTCCCCTGGCTTACCTGGATAGTCTGCTTGGAAAGAATATCCGCGTAATTGGTCCACAAGGCATCTCCTTCTGGGGCCGACTGGTCGCCATTGATGACTACGACATTGAGCTAGTTAGCCCCTCCCCTGTCCCCTCCGGCTGTCGCTGGGCCATAGCGAATGGGCAGGAGGTTTGCATCGGGAAGGCCGCCATTTTCAAAGTAGAGCAGCTCAATTAGGGAGCAATGTTGGTAACAACGGCGAAGCGATTTGGAGGGAAACGAGATGACAAACATTATCAAACTGGGGAGCTTTTCCCTCAACGGAGACCTTATCCAGACGGGTATCCAGTGCTACTCCGGCCACGATACTCTGGCTTTCCAGGATACAGTGCCCGGGACAGAAATCTCCTGGGTGGATACCGGAGACCTTTTGGTCTCCGACCGGTGCATCTGCATTGGACTGAGTTGGGAATCTCTCAACAAAGCAGGCTACATCTCCGGCACCCGCGTCTGGATTGACAACGCCCCCTACATTTGCCGCTGCCTGATGGGCGGAGGTCGCAAGGGAGAGAAAAACGAGTGGGATGACCTGTTGAGGAAGTATGGAGATAGCGACGACCTCTGGCACTGGCACGGAAACCCCTTCTGGTGCCAGGAAACCCCGCCGGACTACGGGATGCTGGGCGCAAGGGTTGTGCGGGGCGGCAAGGCTCCTGATGAATGGAGCACTCGCGGTTGGAACCTGGAAATCTGGAACATAGGCTTTCGACCTGTTCTGGAGCGTATCCCAAGGATGACGGTTGATTTCAGCGGCTTGGAAGGTAGGGAGATCTGTGTGTACGGTCCACATGACCAATCAATTGCCGGGCGGGTACTTAGCGTTGATGACTACGACCTGGTGCTGACTACCAACACATCCCTGCCGCCAAACTGTAGCTGGACAACTGCAAGCAAGTGCGGCACCATCATCCGCCGAGGAGAGATTTGGAGCATCAAGCAGATCAATTAGACCGAAGGCAGACCGGGATCTCCGGCCTGCCTTTTTCGATGTTGCTGTCAATATTGAAATTGGGGCAGTAATCCGTGCTAGTCCCGCCTCAGCTGTGCCTAAATGATTTTCTCCCCGCCCACATTTCTTTGTATCAACCCTCCCCCTCAAAAAATAAAATCCGTCAAACTCGCATAGGATGAGCCAGAACACCAATCTTGGAAGGAGCAATATACATATGGCAGAAATTATAAAAATGGGGACATTTCTTCTTGGAGGCAAACCTGCCCTGCAGGGAGCATCCCGCTATCCAAACATGCTTGACCCCTCGTTTGGGGACACTGTACCGGGCAAGGAAATCAGTTGGCTGCGGTTTGGAGATTGTCTGATTGCCGACAGATGCCTGTGCACGTATATTAGTTGGGACAAACTTAATGACCTTGGCTTTGTGTTTGGAACCCGTATTTGGATTGACGGTCAGCCCTATATTTGCCGGTGCCCGCATGGAGGAACCAATCAGCATATGCACAACAGCGAGTGGGATACACTGGTAGCGGAATACAGCATAGAAGGTTTCTGGCTCAGATCTGAGTATTTTTGGTGCCAAGAAAACTTTCCGAGCGATAGTCCGCCATCACTTCGCGTAGTTCGAGGCTGCTTTGATTCTGACTATTATGGATCCGGGATTGCATCTGAATCTGTGTACAACCGGGGATTTCTCCCCATCCTGGAGCCGGCCAAAAGGCCTGAGCTCAATTTCCATATCTGGGAAGGCAAGGAGATCTACATGTCTGGGCCTTACGAGCAGACGATTAGCGGACGGGTAATCCAGGTCGATGACTACGACCTACTGATGTTCACCCATTTGCCGCTGCCCTCCGGCTGCGTGTGGGCTACCAAAGAGGGACAGTACATCACTGTCCCCAAAGACAAAGTTTGGAATATCAAAGACTTCAAATGACATCAGGCAGGCTGGGACTTCCCGGCCTGTCTTCTTTGCTGTCAACAGTGCCGAGATTCAGAATACATTCCGCCGAACGTGCATATCTTGAAGACAGACCCCAATGAAGGATAATCCAAACATATTTTAGGAGGAAAACTATGAACTGTACCAAAATCATTTCGTATACCATTCCTATGTTCGGCAACACCCATACTGTTCCCTACGGCATCATGGAGGTACTGCACCATGGCCGCCATTACGTCGTAAAATTCGGCAAGCTGGATGCTGAGGGTTTCAACTACGTCACTATCGGCCGGAAACAGTACCGTTTCCACAATGTGGGTAGCTTGTACTCCCCCAAGTTCGAGTTCCTGGACTCCAAGGTTAGCAAGCCCTGCGCCAAGCAGACGATGGCTATCTCCATCCCCGAGAGCGCCGATGTCGAGTACGATCCTATACAGAGCAAGCTCAACCTAATTGTCCCTGTGGGAACTGCGGTACCCATGACTATCAAAAAGGGTACGCCGGAAGGCATCGCTGAGCCGTTCGAGGCTGGAGTGCTGGCTTGTCAGAAGAAATCCATATCCACCAAAGTCTATGTGGCAGTCTACCGCCAGGCGGCCGTCCGGGATGCGCAGATTTGCGTGGGCGACCCTTTCAGCGACGATGTTGCTGACAACGACGACGTATGGCAAGACTGCGACAGCGCGGAGGTGTACATCGGCGTCTTCACCGGAACCAGCGAGGCGGATGTCATCGCCAAGGCGGCGGCTCAGGAGGGCTGCAGCGAGAGCGCCATCCGGCTGATTCCTCTGAAGGAATCCGACAAACAGGTAACCGAGTTTGACTACCTGTGTGGATTTGCCAAGGAAGCCGACTTCGAGTGCGAGGCTCTGCCTGCTGAACAGCTGCGGGCTCTGTGGACAGCCTACTGCTTCCATACCAACCTGGACATCGACACCTTTGAGTGTGACACCGCCCTGAGAAAGGTCTGGGAGGTACTGAAGGACAAGGAGTCCTGCTGTTGGGACAACTTCGAGGAGTTTGACCACTACATGGCGGACAGCCTGTGCTGAGGCTAGCAAAATAAAATAGGAGGAGAAAATAATGATTGCAATTGATTGTACCAAAGTTGGGGAAAAGGCTCAGCAGGTGTTGAATCTGCTGGAAAATACACCCGACGGCGTTATCATCGACGCCGACACCATCCTGGCCGACCTGTTTGAGAAGGCCAACTTCGAGGAATCTGGAATGGCTGCCGAGCTGCTGGGCATCTGGGCCAGGAGCGAGGACAAGGCCAGCGTGGAGCAGCTGTTCTGCCTGCTGACCGACTGCAATTTCGAGGACTACCTGGATCTGTGCATCACGAAGACGACGAAAACCCCTGTCTGATTCAAAGACCGGGGCATAGAAAACCCCTCTCCGGTTGGAGAGGGGTTCTTTTTTTGTGTGTCGAAGATATACCGATCAGATGTTGGACAGCCGCCGGAACTGCTCCATCAGCTCCTCCGGAATGTCGGGCTCAGCGTTCTGGTTTTCAATCCAGGCTTGGACAAGATGCACCATGAGCGCCGCCCGGGTCATCTGACCGACGCCGCCGGGGACAGGTGTATAGTCGAAGTTGTTCAGCTTGCCGGAGGCGGCGAGGGCGTCCGTCTTGAAGTCGCCGCGCAGCTTGCCATCCACCATTGTGGTACCGATGTCCACGATGATCGGCGGGTTCTCTGTGGGGAGGTTCTCCTCGCTGAGGATCCCAGGACGGCCCACGGCGGAGATGACCACATCGGAGTGGTATAGGAGTGACTTGAGGGTGTCCCTACTCGTTTTGCTGTGGCAGACGCTCACTGTGGCATTGCGCTCCAGAAGCATATCCGCCATCGGCTTGCCAACCAACTTGGAGCGACCAATCACGGTGTAATGATTGCCCTTGAAGATATCGCCGTAGGTGCTCTCAAGGAGCATCAGGACGCCGTGCGGGGTGCAGGGCTGGAAACTCGAATTGAGTACAAGCCCGTCCAGATCCTTCTTCGGAGCCAGCATGCTGATAAGACGCTCCTGGTCGTCCTTATCCACGCCGGGCAGCGGAAGCTGGATGATAACTCCGTCGATGTCCTTAGACTTGTTTGCCATATTGATGAAGTTCCGCATGGAGGCGAGGCTTTCGGGTGTGGCGGAAAATGCGAAATCATTGAAGCTGCCGCCGATGTATTCCACATCCTTCATCTCGCCGCGCACATAGGCCGCGGAGGCACCGTTGCCCGCAATGCGGAGAACTGCAAGATTGGGCCTGCGCAGACGCTTTTCCCGGCCGCAGGCGACAATCTCCTTACAAAGATCCTTTATCTGAGCTGCTGTTTTTTTACCATCAATAACCATTTTTATCCTTAATTGCGCAGAAACCCCCTCCGACTTTAGTCGGTGGCGGGATGAATGCGCATCCCTACCTCTCTGTTTATTGAATTTTAGGGTAATTTACTTGAGACAGGTCGAATTATCAATTCTTCTTTTTTGATTTGATTTTGGGAGCTGCGACCTTCTCCCATCCACCTGTATGATAAATGACTTGAACATTTTTTACAGCGACTGTGTTTTTCCAACCAGGCTTTCCCAACAAGGCAACCACTGCTCCTTTGTTCTGGACACCCTTTGAAACGCGGGACTGAGAAGCAACCAGCAGCCTGTCGCCGGATCGAATGCTGTATCTCTGCTGGCGGATTGTCCGCCTGCCCCTGGAACGCTTCTTTCCGCGGAACCCTCGAAGGTTTTTCTCAGACATCCGGGGCTCCTTGCGATTAGTCCTCTCACAGCCAAGGGCGGTGGCCTTTTTTGTTTTGCCGTCCCTGATATCGACATACGAGGCGTCGTAAAATTTTTCCAGAATGCGGTTGTTCCGGCGTTTCTTTTCAAAGTACTCAGTCTTGGCACGGGCCTCTGGATGGAAAACACCCATAGCGTAGGCATCATTTGCATGAGACTTATCAACACCATACTCCTTACGGGCCAGCTTGGTCGCAGTCCCATAGGTGATGTGGACATCGGCTCCCTGGATTTGATCTTTGATCTGGTTATAGATGTACCACCGAACCGTATTCATGAAAGCGGCGCCGGCATAACGAGGGAGATACTTATCATAGCCCCAGAGTTTGCCGCCAGGTTTGTGGTTTGCGCTGGTGTGGCACTTTTCGCAGCAGGAAGCCAATTCATTCAGGCTGTCCCCGTGCTGGCTCCGCCAGAAGTAAGCATGATGAACGTGGAGTATTACCCCATCATCTATGCCGCGCCCACAAAACAAGCACTTGTAGCCATCTCTCTGGAACACAGCGGCCCTCAAGGTTTCAATCCCATAGCGGGCGCCTTGCTGGTAGTCCTTACCCTCCGGAACAGGCTTTCCTTCGGTTACGGCTTTCAAAACCTGGGTGTCGAACTCTCCCATCTCAACTGTGATACTGATAATAGGAACAACGGCTGCAATCCGCTTGATGATATCAACGTGCCTGTCGGCCTTGTTTTTGAGAGAAGGGGCAATCCAACCGGACTTTTTGGAGGCCCGCCTGTTATCGAATCGAGACTTGCGGTAGCGCTTTCGATTTCTCCGGTTACAACGGTTCTTCCTTTGGGTATCGTGTTTCTCTTTCTCGTTTGGGAGCAGGTCGTATTGGGCTGACGCATATTCCCTGGACTCGCTCTTGACGCTGACCCCGATGTGCTTATACCCTGTGTCCACGCATATCTCTATAGGCTGATTGTGTGGAGTTACATCATAGGTCAGCTGGATGGCAAACGGCTTGTGGCTGTATATAATGGCTTTCCCTTCTTTGAGGAGATGCCGCACCCTGCCATACCGGATAGTCGGCATCAGCCGTTCGCCATTTTTGCTAATTACAAATACCGTCATATGCGGCTCCTCCTTTCTTGAACCCCGATTAGGGGGTGATGCAGTACTTACCGTCCCGAGAGACGGCAGTTGCTGTGGCCCACATCGCCAATGTTATCGCCAGGTTTGCCGAGTATGACACGTCTCCTACCCTCAGAGATTTTTTAGGCATACTCCGTAGAGCAGTGGGCTTGTGGAGCACCCACTGGTACCTATCTCGGCCAAATGAGGCCATTCTGGCATAACGTAGCCTTGTTCGCTGGCTTGGCCATTCCGACAGGCTAAGGCTAATCAATCAGGCTTGGAAGGTGTCAGTAAATGGACCGTCCTTTCCAAGCCCCCTCCGACGTGAGTCGGTGGGGGTTATTGACTCTCTCCTATGAATTATGTTTCCTTATTGGGATTCTGCGTTTTGTTATGCAAAATGGGCAAAATATATTCACCGGGGCGGGAATGTCGGGGCTTGCTCCGCAAGGGTGGCTATACCATGCGGAAGCATAACAAAACCCCTCCCCGTAGCTGGATTCGGGATTAGGAATCTTCATTTTGGACTGAGATGCAGCTGGCAACGTCGATATAATAGTCGCTGAAGTCTCCTTCCGGGTCGGTGTATACCCGAACCTTCTTTGTGGCAACGCGCTCGTCCAGGCTGAGCGCGATCCCGCCATCGTGAAACAGGTATTCCTTCCCGGTCGCCGGGTCTTTGTAAGAGCATAGCATCTGGTATACGGGGTGTTCCTTTCCCGAAAGGAAGCTGTCCAATGGGAAGCCAAGGATTTCAGCGTAGACATATTTTCCCTGAGCTATCAGCCGCCGCTTCTTGTTTCCAAAAATCCAGCCCTGCGCCAGAATATATATGCCAAACAGGAAAAGGGAGTCCCCGATGATTGCAACGAGGGCTGTGGCCGTTCGATTTCCGCCCCAGAAGAGTACCGCAATGGCGGTCGCCACAAGGGTCAGGCCAGGGCAGCAAAAAAGAGCAGCCCACGAAAGGTACGATCTTGGAACAGAGCGCATAATCAGTCCTCCTCGTCCCGGACAGCCTCATACATTGACAAATCCACCTTGTCGCAGCGGAACGCATCATTTACGATGTAGTCGGCGTTGGCTTTCTCAATGTCGCGAATCTCAAAGCTGGACTGACTGCTCCAGATGTTCAGTACCCGTTCCTCGGGGTTGTAGTTGATCTCCTCCACCTCCAACAGCACCAGAGTCCTGTCGGCCGCCTCTTTCAGCAGTACCTTCATTTTTAGCCCTCCCTCTTTAACACGGAATCGAGATCGACAAAATACTCGCCGAAATTGCCGTTTCTGTCGACAAAGACCCGGATGGAGCCCCTCGGGATGCAGTCTGCCTGGGTGAACGTGAGGTTCTCGCTGTAGAAAGTATGAGATTCTCCGGTGCAGGGGTCTTCGTATACGCACTGCACCCGGTAGGTGGGTCTGTGGTTCACCATGATCTGGTAGTCCTCAACAATGCCGATGATTTCCGCCATAATGGACTTGCCGTGCTCGATTATCTCGCGCCGCCGCTTTACGATCTGGTAATTCAGCCAGAGCAGCCATATCCCGAGGGCGGTGCAAATGCCACCCAGGAAAATAAACAAGATTGGCAGGAGCCAGATGTTGCCGCTCCCGGTGCCCCCAAGCTCGTCCATATGGGTTGCAAAGTTGAGGCCAATGGACAGGAATGGAAACCCCACAAGGGAGAAAATCGCTCCGCATAAGACATATATTTTCGAGCCGTATTTTATCATTTTTTTTGCTCCTTTCAGGATGCTATTGGCTCCAGGACGGGCCTAAACCCGACAAACACGCCCTGGTTCGCGGTCAGATTGCAATCCCAGGCCCGGGCGGAGTAGAACCCCCGCACCACCCGATAGCTGTCCCTGTGGATTTGCCGCCGATTGGGCTTTGTTGCCGGCACCTCTTGGCCCCAGAAGTACATACGCTCCCAGTGCCAGAGGTCGTTGCTGGTTCCGTGCCGGGCCAGGATGGATACCCACTCGTTGGGGCCGCCCAGGGTAGCGCCTATCTTGAGGCTGCGGCACCGGTAGGCGTTCCCGTCGATGTTGACAGAAGCGCCGAAGATATAGCCCAGGCGGTTGAGAGTATCCCAGCTGATGGCGGTGCAGACGCAGCGGTCGGCAACCAGCATGGATCCGTCCTGAACCCACTGCAGCTCCCGGCCCGGGACGGTATCCCCAAAACTGATCTCCGTGTTGGCGGCATCACTGAAACATACTAGCTCCCCGCCGGTACAGGCGAAGCCAGGGGTTTGCACGTCTTCGCCAAGGTAGATGCTCCCAAGTTTGATTTTCCCCATTGCTGGACAGCTCCTCTTTGCAGATTGCTGGCCCCCTCAGATGAGGGGGCCGTTTTGGTTTAGGCAGCGGGGTTCTGACTGCCCTGGGCCCGCTCCTCAGCCCGCTTCTTGCGGCCCTGGCGGATAACATCAGCGCCCACAGAGCACTCCCAGGCGGTGACGAAGTGGCAAATGCGGGACATCATCCGATACATGTCGGCATCGGACAGCATGATGAACGCCTCCTGCTTGTCGGTCATTTTGGCGGAGGAAAAGCTGGTGGCCCCGGTATCCTGGAAGTGGACGGGAGCCTTGGCGTTGGTGATTTTGACCGTCCAGGGGTACTTGCCCATCTGGCCGTCGTTCCGGTAGGTCTGGCGGAAGATGTTCAGCCGCTGGACGGGGACGATGGATCCCTCGTGGATGTTCTCGCCGAAGGCGTGTACCCGATCCTGAACATAGTTGAAGTCACAGTGACGGGCAACCACGATGGGGGCCTGAGCCGGGGAGTCGTCCTTGGCGGCGGCGGCATCACGGGTCTTAGTGAACAGGTTGCTCATTCCGGTGGCCAGTGCCTTCAGCGCCGGAGCCTCGTCCTTCTCCTTGATTCGGTTCAGGATGCTCAGGATGTTGTTGGTCAGCCCGAACATCATGTCGGCGGTCTTGGAGAGCTTCTTGTTCACCGCCCGCTGCTCCGCCAAGACGGACAGGCTGGGGTCGATGACGGTGGTGCCGATGTTCTGCTTGCAGATCTCCAGCAGCTGCTCGCACAGCTCCGGGCTGATGCTGGCATTCACCGTGAGAGAGGCCTCCCCCTTACCGCGGGTGTAGTCGCAGATGTACGTCTTGATGACGCTGACAGGGGCCTTGCCTTTGTTGCCGCCCACGCCGTGCAGGTTGGCATAGTCGTCAGTATTGGCGGCCACCAGACCGTCCCGGAAATCAATGACCTTATCCCGGCCATTGGACTTGGTAATGATGCTGTCTACCATAATACTTCTCAGTTCCTTTCATCTTGTTTTTTGATTCAGTGTTCCCTTTGTTCTGTCTCTATATTATGCGGACCAGAAGATATGTATTCTGAAACCGGATGCCCTCTCTTTTGGGGTTAATACAAAGAAATGCGGGCCGATTTGGAAGTTTTCGTTTCTCTTTGGCTGCGTCCCCTGTGCTGCTGCCCCAGCTGAATCATTGCGGGACGCTGGAGGGTTGATACAAAGAAAATGTGGGCGGCAGGACGGATTGCGTTTCTCTTTGGCGGCGTTCCCCTGGGCTTCTTCTCCAATGTTGGCAGCAACAACGACTCGGCAGAATCGGTTCCGGGCAGCTCGCATATATTAGAAATTAGATTCCGATTGGGAAGACAAAACAAAAGGAGGCAAAAATACTGTGGAAATACGAGATATTCTGATGTCCATCCGCCCACCCTGGCCCGAAATGATCTTCTCCGGGGAGAAGCCCTTCGAGTTCCGGAACCACATCGGCCGAAACTGGGGCGCGGGGAGCAGGCTCTACATCTACGAGAGTAAAGCGTACAACGGGGCTGGTATGGTGGTTGGAGACGCTACCATCGACGAGATCGTCAGTATCCCTGCCGGCGCGGTTGGCCCGCCCCGTCCCCTGCTCCGGTATTGGGCGGAGAAGTACGCCACCTGGCTCCTCCCCCTGCTGGACGAGCTGGGCGACTATGAGCTGCCCAACTACAAAAAGGGGACGATCCTGCGTTACCTGGGCCGCCCGGAACTGCTTCGGGAGGCAATGCGAACTGGAGCATGGGTGCAAATGTTCGATGAGGGCCACAATCCCATCGATGCCTGCGAGCACTGGCTGTTCAGGATTGGGCTCATCAACGGCTGCGGTGAGTACTGGTACAAGTACGGGCTCCGGCTGAGCAATGCCCGGAAGTACGCATCTCCCCTGCCCCTGTCTGCTTTCGGGCTGAATCGGGCCCCGCAGAGCTGGTGCTACACGGGCGGGCCGCTTAATGTTGCTAACAACAACGAAACAGAAGGAGGATAACAAAAAAATGGCGAAGTATAAAATTGGCATCACCGAGGCCGGAGACGCCGGCATTGACCTGAGCTGGGCGGGGAAACTCAGCTCCGTGGACGGGGCCATCCTGGTCACCAAAAACATCAACTCTGACTTCATCAAGAAAGTTTTGGAGCATAGGAGTAAGCTGATCGTGCATGTCACCTGTACCGGCTATGGCGGCACCGTCTTGGAGCCGCATGTCCCTACCCCCAGACTGCAGCGCTGCGCCGCGACCGACATGGTGCTCCGCGGCTTCCCGCGGGAGAGGGTCGTCATCCGTGTCGACCCCATCATCCCTACTGAGAAGGGACTGGAGCGGGCTCTGGATACCATTGAGGCGTTCATGAAGGAAGGGTTCAACCGCTTCCGGATCAGCGTCATCGACATGTACCCGCACGCCAGAGACAGATTCAAAAACGCGGGGCTCCCGCTCCCCTACGGAGAAACCGGTTTCTTCCCCGACAAGGAGCAGCTGGCCGATGTGGATGAGATGATCCGGGAGGCCCGGGAATACTGGGCCAGCTTTAGCCGCGATCCCGCCAGACTGCGCATCGAATCCTGCGCTGAACCGGGACTGAGAGAGACCATCCCCTGCGGCTGTGTCTCCTCGTTCGACCTGGCCCTGCTGGGGCTGGACACAAGCGACGTGGACAGCGTTGGCCCGCAGCGACCCAAGTGCATGTGCTACTCCGGCAAAACGGAATTGCTCGCGCACAAGCAGCGGTGCCCGCACGGGTGCCTGTACTGCTATTGGCGGGACTGAAACAACAAAGCCTCACCCAATACGGGTGAGGCTTCTTCAATGCTGTTAACAACATTGAGGCGCAAAATCAGTTTCAGCAGGTTCGCATATATATGAATCATTTCCCCAATTCCGGCAAGCAAATACATACCTTGGAGAAAACAAAAGAAAGGAAGAAAGAACAAAAATGGAAATCATGGAGACTTATGCCATCGAAAGGACACTACTCCTGACCAACGAGGAGGCTGCAGCGGTCAACGCGGCGATCACTCCTGACAAGCAGCTCTACAACCTGGGCGTTGCGCACTACTCACCCATTATACGGGCCATGCTCATGACCCCGGGCTTCGACTTTCTGGACAAATGGGGCCAGATTGAACTGCTTGGGGAGCACGGCCTCACCCAAATCGATGTACTGTCGTGGCTTACAGCAACGGCAAAGGAGCGCTTCCAGGAGAAAATCGACAGGAGTACCGTGGAGAAGCTGGCAGACTGCCTGTATGCCTCCGCCATGCTGAAACTGCGATTCCCCGCCCGGCAGCTTTGCAATCACGGCCCAAATGGGCCGGGAGTGGTCTGCTTCGACAAAGAATCGGACGTGGTGCTGTTTGCCGGACACCGGCTCAAGCTCGCCCCTGTGGGAAAGAAGGACCACTACCTGCGGACTGCCCTGGAGACTGGGAAGGTGATGGCCTGTGGCATCAATTGGTACGTATGCGAGAAGACGGGCCAAACCTGCTACCAGGCAAAAATCGTTTTCAAGGGACCAAAGCCTTCAAAGCAGCCCTCTAAAATGACAGCATGAGAGGAGGAAAAGCGAGATGGAAAAGAACTGTACCGTTACTCGCCAGCTGCTTCCTACTGAAGCCCAGAGGCTTCAGATCGACAAGAGAATTGCCGCCGCCAACTACCTGTTCGCCCTGGGAGCGGAACGTTTCAGCCCGGCGGTGGAGACGTTGACTGAAGACCCGGAATTTATCCGTCTGTTCAACCAGGTGGACGATAGCGCCCACGGAGAGGAGCAGATCAAGGCCGCCCCAGACTTCTTCGAGCTCGTTGATCGGGCCGTGTCGGCCGGCCTCACAAAGGCGGGCGTGACCGCCTGGATTGCGGAGGCTGCCGAGGAGCATGGCTTCGAGTGCCTGGATAACAACATCCAGAATGGCCTTGCGGATCGGCTATACAGGGCGTTGTTCTTCACAGTCGCCAATCGCTGCACCGGGACCTCGACATCCCGGTATGAGTATTTTGATGCCAGCTGGCTCGACGGGATGGCCTGGAAACTCAGCGATGTATGCAACACGAAGACAGGCAGCCTGCTGTTTGCCGGTCAGGAGATTGCCCTAAAGGCATCTGAAGAAGGCGACGTCGACTTGGGGAAGATTCCGGATGGCGAAGCAGTCAACTGCAAGATCATCCGCCGGACGCGGGGACAGCAGCGCCAGTACTTTGTGGAGTTCAAGGCGTCTGACCCTCCGGTGCCCATCGCATAAGCAAAAAGCCTCACCCATTTTGGGTGGGGCTTCTTTGATGTTTGCAGCAACATTGAAGATTCGGCTGAGGTGGTAGCCCAGGCGGCCACCACCAAGGAGCAGCCCTACAATCCCATCCCGCCGCATTTTCTTTGTATCAACCCTCAAAGATGCCGCCAAGAATGGTAAAGATGGCACCCTGGGTAAACCATACCATGATAGCTACGGTGACGGCAGTGAGGACGATGTAGATGACTCCTACCACAAACTTCAGTAGTCCCGCCCGATTCCAGGTATCCATGACAGCCCGGAAGGTAGCGCCATCCTCGTACTGCCCGGTGGCCCAGACCCACCTCTCCGCAAACAGGCCACAGGATACATTCCACGCAAACAGCAGCGGCAGGGAGGCCAGGAACACGTATAAGGGGATGATATTGTATATCCACAGGATAGCGGTCAGGCAGGGAATCAGGCAAGGCAGGAATGCCAGGATGGTTTTATAGGTGCGGTTGGCGACACCAAACACCACCGGGTTGGAGAATGCTCCCCAGTTCCAGCGGATTGCTTTTTCCTCTACCGAGTAAAAATCAGAAGCCACGACGGCAACAACTCCTTTCTACTTTCCATCATATGCAAGACCGCACCAACTCTGCGGCAAAAAGGGGAGTCAAACGCAAACCACTCCCAGCAGCTTCCCCTCCACCGTCCCGTCAGAGGTGCAGACATAGAAAGCGGTATCGTCCAGGGAAGCCATCGCCGTCTCTGGGGCCACATACTGAATCTTTGTCCGGCTCGGCTTGACAACCCCAACCTTGATTGCCTTTGTCCCCTCCAGCTGCAGCCGCATCATGTCGTACAAGCGGAGCACATGATAGCCGTCTTTGTCGACCAGGAGAATCAGCTCCCGCTCCAGGGGCAGCACCTGCCGCAGCGCATCGGCCAGCTTCATGTCGGCGGTGACAACTAGCTTCTTTTTCAGGTGTTTCTTAACCACATCCCCGGCCAGTTTCAAATCCAGAACCTTCCTGGACAGGTAACCCATCATCTTCTCCGTCGGCTCCAGGAAGCCTGCATCGTTCTGGTGCGACATGTAGTTTCGGAACAGCCGGCACATACGCATTCGGTTGGCCTCGGCATCGGGCATCCTCTCTTCCAGGTCTTTGGGATCCTGACCAGCATCCCGCACCAGGGTCTCATATTCCCGATACAAGGCCAAAAACTGCTCTGTTTTGTTCATTTTCAGAACTCCTTTCAGTGTTTTCTCCATTATATGCCGGCGAAAATGAATATATTTTGGGCTGCATATTATAGAGGAAAAGGAGTTGATGAACATGCCTACTGCAACGGCCTTGCCCACCAAAAAGGCAGGCCAGCGCTACACAAAGAAAGAACTCATGGCCCGAGGATGGAGTGATGAATTGCTCCGTACTCACTTGACAGAGTGCAGGGACAAAAAGGATAAGGTGTATTACCGGGCGTCCGAAGTTGCTGAGGCTGCGGCGAAGCCGGAGGTTGCTGCCGCTCTGGAGGCGTCCCTGGAGAGACTGGAGTTCCAAGCAAGGGCCGCCGCTGTTCCCTGCAGTGACCGGCAGAGAATGTCGGCCTCCCTGGCTAAAACCCTGACAGAGAAGTTTGCCGCCATGCACATTGAGGGCGATGAGCTGTCAGTTGCCAAGGTTTGGCACTCTATGTTCCTGTCCGCGATGGGCAGCCAGCCCAAAGAGAGTGCCCCCAGCATTCCCAGGCAGGAAAATCTCCTAAAAAAGATTGGGAAGATGGCCAGAAAGTTCGATGCCGCCACACGGGCGGAGGAGTGGAAGAAGACGGCCAGGAACGCCTGGATTGTTCTCTTTGCCGGGGCGGACACGGCGGCGTTTATCAGCGAGTACTTCCAAATCCTCGCCATCCTCGTTGGAACAGAGCTGGCGGCCTACCGGAAGCACGATGTTACCATTCCCATCGCTGATGTCCTGAGTATCCCCGCTGCCCGGGCCGACTACCCGATGAAGAAGGGGCTGTACCAGTGCTACGTCACATACTACGTTCCTGAGAGTATCTCTCGGGATCTGACTAAGCTGCTGGCAGTAGACCCCAAAGACGAGTACCCGGAGGCCCGGTTGATGAAGCGGCGCTTTGAAATTCACGTTGGCGGCACCAATACCGGCAAGACCTACCAAAGCCTCCAGCGGCTCAAGGATGCCTCTACCGGCGTCTATCTGGCCCCGCTCCGACTCCTGGCTCTGGAGGTGCAGGAACGGCTCCTGGATGACGGCGTGGTCTGCTCCATGCTGACCGGCGAGGAGGAAGATATCCGCCCAGGAGCAACCCACATTTCCAGTACAGTGGAGAAGTTGGACATCAAGGCCAAATTCGATGTTGCTGTCATCGACGAGTGCCAGATGATCTGCGATACCCAGCGGGGCTATGCCTGGACCCGGGCCATCCTGGGCGTGCAGGCGGAAGAAATCCACCTGTGTGTGGCTCCGGAGGGACTGAAAATCCTGCTCAAGCTGATTGACGACCTGGGTGAACCGTACAATATCGTCCAGCATGAGCGGAAGACACCCCTCACCTGGGAAGATCGTGAGGTTGGGCCGAAACAGGCCAAGAAGGGAGACGCCTTTGTGGCGTTCTCCAAGAAGAAAGTACTCCAGATGGCTGAGATTTTGAAGCAGCACGGCCATCCTGCATCCATCATCTATGGCAACCTCCCCTACTCCACCCGCCGCCAGCAAATGCAGCGGTTCCTGGATGGGGAAACCAACGTCCTGGTGGCCACTGATGCCATCGGCATGGGCCTCAACCTGCCCATCCGTCGGGTCATCTTCCTGGATGACGAAAAGTACGATGGGATAGAGACCAGGGGGCTCAAGGCCGGAGAGGTGCGGCAGATCGCAGGCCGGGCGGGCCGGTACGGCATTTACGATGAGGGTGTCGCCAGCCCCGGTCCTGAGTGCGAGGGCGACCTGGGCTGTCTTCTGAACACCATCCCGGAGGATGTAAAGGAGGCTTCTCTGGGCTTTTCTGAGTTGGTGCTGAGCGTGAATCACCCGCTGATTGAGGTGCTCCGGGTTTGGAACCGGATGCCGGTGAAGGCCCCCTATGTCCGCATGGATATCAGCCGGCACATCTTCGTTATCAACTACATCGAGGCCATCCTGAAACTGAACTTCACCAAAGAGGAGGAACTCCGGGCAGGTAATATTCCCTTCGATGAGAAGAACGAGAAGCTGCTCGCCCTGTTTGGTATCTACTGCAAAGCGTACGCCAATGGCGAGACGACTCTTCCCTTCCCTGAGAAGCACGGGAATTACCTGGAGGCCATGGAGCAGTTCTACAAGGAACTGGACCTGTACTACTCCTTCTCCAAGACCTTTGGTATGGTTTGGGATCAGGAACAGCTCTCCCTGGAAAAAGAGGCCGTGGCCTATGAGATCAACCAACTGCTCATTCACGAGTTGAAAAGCAAGGGGGCAAGCTGCCGCCGGTGCGGAGCCCGGCTCTCCCTGTTCTCGCCTTACCGGCTGTGCGAAAAGTGCCACCGGGAGATTCAGCGGGAGCGGCGCATGGCAGCCATATACGGCTAGGCCGCAGGAGAAACCAATATCGACTTTGACGACAGGAGGAAAAAATCATGGAGAAAAAGATCGGAAGGTATTTGTCCGTCGCTGGCGCGTGTCTTCTCTTTGCGCTGGTTGCGGTCGTCGGGTTCCGCATCACCCTCAGCCCTCTGGCGGAGGAGCAGGCGGCCATGGACAGCGTTGACAAAGAGACTGTCATTGCGGCTATCAACAAGAATCTCTCGCCCGAAGCCAAAATCTCATCCCTGGCACAGGTTTCCGCAATTTTTGTGGATATGGACGAGACCACAATCCATCGGACTGCCCAGGTGGAGAACGGCGACGGGGCACGCGTGCTCGCCAAGGTGTACGAATGGGCAGCTAAGAACGGTGATTTTATAACAGAAGATGCCATTCGCGCCAAGGGAAAGGTCAGGTTGACCACATACGGGTCGATGTATGCCAACCTGGCAATCATGGCCGAGGAAATCGCCACAGCAGAAAGCCTAATTCCCGCAATGGCTTAATCTCATGGCCCGCCCCAGCGGCGGGCCAGCTTTGTTTCCCGGCAGCATCAATGTTTGCAACAACAAAGAGGTGAACTGATTTGGAAAAATTGAAAGGAACTGTGGATAGGGTTCGATTTCGGAGCCCGAATGGCAGCTGGTCTATCCTGGATCTGTATGTTCGAGAATGGGGATACTGCGCAACGGTGACGGGGGACTTCCCCAATGTCTCCCCCGGCTGCGTTCTGGATATGGAGGGAACTTGGGTGGAACACCCCAAGTACGGGCCCCAGTTTGAAGCCAAGACCCACCAGGAATCTCTGCCTGTCAATACGAAGGGCATTGAGCAATACCTGGCCAGCGGGCTTATTAAGGGCATCGGCCCTTCCACCGCCAAGAAGATTGTGGCTGCGTTTGGGAAGGACACATTCGATGTCATTGAAAACGACCCGGACAAACTCCGGAAGGTGCGCGGACTGGGCAAAAAGGCAGTTGAGAAGATTAAAGCCAGCTGGGCGAAACAACGGGCGATCAAGGACATTATGATGTTCCTGCAGGAGTGCGGGGTAAACGGGGCCCTGGCGGCTAAAATCTACAAGCAGTACGGTGACAAGTCCATTGCGGTCATCAAGGACAACCCTTATAAACTGGCAGACGATCTTTGGGGCGTGGGCTTCAAAACCGCCGATGCCATTGCCATGCAGCTGGGGATTGACAAGAACTCTTACAACCGGTGCCGGAGCGGGATCCTGTATACAATGAACCGGCTGGCTGATAGTGGGCACTGCTTCGCCACCAAGGAGCAGCTGATCAAGAGGGCTGTGGTTCTGCTGGAGGTGGAGGAGCCCACGGCCGTGATGACGCTGGATCACATGCTGAAGGGCAACGATCTGGTTCGGGATGAGGGCGACGCCATCTACCTGCCTGCTTTCTACTATTCGGAAGTCGGCATTGCCAGAAACATTAAGAGGCTGACCGCCGTGCCTGCGCCTATCACCGAGACCATCGACATCAAGGCCCTGGAGAAGAAGGAGAGCATTGAGTACGACGAAGTACAGATTGAGGCCATTCAGGAGGCTCTGGCCTCCAAGGTCATGGTTCTGACAGGTGGCCCGGGCACGGGAAAGACGACTGTTACGAAGGCAATCATCGCCGCCTTGGATTCAGTTGGCATGGAGATCCAGCTGGCAGCCCCTACCGGCCGGGCGGCAAAGCGGATGTCAGAGGCCACCGGGATGGAGGCCCGTACTATTCACCGGCTGCTGGAGTATACGCCGGATTGCGGGTACAACCGGAACGAAGATAACCCCATTGACGGCGATGTGTTGATTGTAGATGAGGCATCCATGATTGACATTGTGCTGATGAACGCGCTGGTGAAGGCTCTGCCGGACGATATGCGGTTTGTCCTGATTGGCGATATCGACCAGTTGCCCTCCGTGGGGGCGGGAAATGTACTGCGGGACATTATCGCATCCGAGGTCGTGCCGGTGGTGCGGCTGACAAAGATTTTCCGGCAGGCCCAGAGCAGCAAAATCATTATGAACGCCCACGCCATCAATGAGGGGAAGCAACCTGATATCCGGACGGACAAGGACTCCGACTTCTTCTTCATTGAGGATAACAACGCCGAGCACGCAGCAAAGCAGATTGTCGACTTGGTTCAGTGGAGGCTGCCGGGGAAGTACAAGGTCTCCCCCACCGCCATCCAGGTGCTCTCCCCTATGAAGAAGGGGCCCCTGGGGACGGTGGCACTGAATGAGATGCTTCAGCACGCCCTAAATCCCTGCGGCATCAGCCTGACCCGGAACGGCACGGAGTACCGGCTCCACGATAAGGTCATGCAGATCAAGAACAACTACGACAAAGGCGTCTTCAACGGAGATATTGGATACATTGACAGCGTAGATACGGAGGACGGAAAGCTCTCCATTCAGTACGATTCCGGGCTTGTGGAGTATGACCTCACCGACCTGGACGAAGTTGTGCTGGCCTATGCCACCACCGTACACAAGTCCCAGGGGTCGGAGTTCCCTATCGTGGTTATGCCGGTCTCTATGGAACACTACATCATGCTCCAGCGGAACCTGGTCTATACCGGTATCACACGGGCAAAACAGTTACTGGTCATAGTGGGCACCAGACGGGCCCTGGGGTACGCTATCCAGAATGTGGTCATTACAAAAAGAAATAGCCGGCTGCAGGCACGGCTCACTGGAGGCTAGGGGATTTTCCCTAGCCTTCTTTTTGGTTTGGGCTGATAGGGGGAGCTTTTGTGGTGGCTGCCCAGGCCGCTTTTTCGGGTTGATACAAAGAAAAGGTGGACGGGTGAAGTAATTCTGTGTTCTTCCCTGGCAAGGGCCTCCTGGACTGCTGCCCCAGATGCGTTTGCTCGGAGCGCTTGGGGGAGGTTGATACAAAGAAATGTGGAGGGTCGGCAGCGTCGGTGCCGGCTTGGGCGGGGCCCAGCCCGGGC
>OFFR01000187.1_pt1 | contig 47614 bp, 67 predicted proteins | sample 1521421 | NCBI WGS metagenome assembly OFFR01 (sample SAMEA3504087, study PRJEB24116) | mouse gut metagenome | biome: mouse gut; feature: mouse-associated habitat; material: faeces | place: Denmark | collected 2011 | reverse complement strand
TGATGATAACAACCGGAGAAGTGGAAGGCTGGGACGCCGTAGAACGGGATGAAGTCGCCGTCGCCCTGGATGAAGTACCGCAGATTTTAAAGGATTTAGGGATCATTATTGATGATGAAAGCGCTAGTAAAGAATGGTTTGCAGCTGACGCAGAACTTGGCGAAGCAATTTGTTTCGTGGGTGCGGGTTACGGCGACACTTCCAATTCCGGGCCTTCGGCGCTGAGTTTGCTCTACCCGCGTTCTGACGTGCACGCGTACATCGGATTCTTTTCCGCTTTACTTGGAAAACCTGTAATCCGGTAACTGTAATCTGTTTACCCGCGCGATAGCGCGGCTAATAGGCCCGTGGAGGGCCGGAAAGGTGGAACCATGAGAAAACCAACGAACCGCACTTCGTACAAGGAAGTAACGGCGCTTTATAAGGAATACGGCCGGACTGACTATCAGCTTCAGACCGTCCAGGATGTTTTAAATATCCACGGATATGACATAACCGAAACGACAGGTTATGAGGATTTGACAGAGGAAAACAAGCGGATTTTTGAAGCCTATGTTATCAGCCATTTAAACAATGTCGGGATGAATACAAGGCTTACAATGTGGCCGAAATCGGTTCATTATGTCCGTGAATTGACTTACGCCGGGCCGGAGGAATGGGATCCGGAAGAGCAGCGCAATTTCCGCTGGGAAATCGGGAAAGAATTTATTATCTTGAAAGCGAACGGAAAAACGAAAAAATTCAGGAAATATATGGACGATGGAAAGACCGAAGCAGACATTGACAAGACCACGGAAAAAGAATTTCTTCGGGTTGACTGGAAAATGCACGGCCGGATCACATGGTTCCACGTTTCAAAGGAATTAGAGTATTACTAAAAAAGGGGGCTGCAATCATGGCGAAAAGAGAAAATCAGCAACAGGCACAGGCCGAACGGCTGAAAGAGATTTTAAAAGGCTTCGGGATCAGGACACAGAAAGACCTTGACGAAGCACTTCCGAAAGCGCTTGACACATTGACGATCGGAATTATGACCAATGCGCCGATCGCGGATTCTGCATAATAAAAAGGCGCAACGCCAAAGATTGACAGCCTTCCCGTTGCGCCCCATTTACAGCTTGCGACATGCGCCAGCCTTTAATAATTGTAAAGGTTAGGCGCGTGAATGTCAAGCATATGGAGCGATTTTCAGCGAAGAAATACATATTATTCAGACGGCATTACAAAAGTTACTGATCCATTCTGGCGGAACACTTGCCAGAAATGCGGAAAAGTTTATATGTCGTGCGAATCAACGAGCATATGTCCTATTTGTGGATGTTCTGAAGCGGATCGGTATCTTGGAACGATACCATATGATCAAGTGATTGCTGAACGTGGTAAACCAAAAAATCAGAGTTTATCAGAGTAAATCAGAATAAATCAGAGTTTATCAGAGAATATCAGAGTAAATCAGAGTAAATCAGGATTCACAAGGGGCGACAAAAAGGACGGTGAAAGATTGAACAGGCTAGGCTTTATTATTCTTTCAATCTTGCGGACGGGCGAAGCCACAAATAGATTATCGTCTATGACAGTAAAAGAGATCGCCGCTTCGGAGGATTTCGGATTGAAAGAAAATACGATATTCAAGAAAATAAAGGATTTTGAAAAATCCGGATATATTGGCCGCGGGCTGAAAGAAGGCCGCGCTGACACATATTTTATCACGCCTGAAGGGTGTGAATGTCTGGAAAAAGAAAGGGGCAAAAAATGAAAAAGAAAATTTCGTTCGTGGCAGTAGGCCAGGCGGCCGGAAATATTGGCCGGTTATTTGAACAAAAAGGATTTTCTGTAATCTATGTGAATACGTCACAGGAGGATCTTGACACGCTGGAAAAGGCAAAATTTAAGTATCACATTCCACAGGGCGAAGGCTGCAACAAAGACCGCAGAAAGGCGAAGCAGCTTGTCATTGATGATTTTGACAATATCGCGGCGGAAATCGAATCAAAAGCAAAATCCGAAATGACTTTTGTTATTTTCGCCAGCGGCGGCGGCACGGGTTCCGGCGCCGGGCCTATGCTTATTGATTTACTGATTGACGAAGGAAAAACCATAGGGGCGATCACAATCATTCCGGCGCCTGATGAAAGCGTGAAGTCGCATATCAATTCTTACGAATGTTTTTCGGAGTTGACGGAAATTTCCGGTTCAGGTTCTTGCTTTATCATCGACAACGGGAACGGGGATAAGCTGGAATTAAACGCCGCCTTCGTGGATTCCTTTACCGCGTTTTTAGAGATTCCGGAAAAACATAAAAGCATAAAAGGCAATATTGACAAAGCGGAAATCATGGAAACATTAAAGGCGCATGGCGTTTCCGTCGTTATCCGCAGCAAAGGCAAGGAAAGCGCCGACGTTATCCAGGCGGTAAAAGAAAGCGCCCTGGCGCCATTGGAGCCTGACAGGGCCGTAAAATATATTACAGCTTCCCTTGCTGGGGATGTAAAAATGTCTGACTTGGAAAAGGCGTTCGGAACTCCGATCGACAATTTCCAGACATTCAACGATACAGAAACAATATGCTGCATATCCGGCCTGACATATCCGCAGACGCGGCTTGAAGTGATATATAACAAAGTCGCTGAAAACAAAGACTTGATCAAAAAGAATCTGGCAGCTACACGGGAAACCGGGCTGAAAGGCGGCGTCAATTTCCTGGATGAAATGGAACCGGCAAAGAAAAAGGACGGAGGGAAGAAACCGCAGTCAAAGCGGGATATTATGAGCAAATATTTATAGCTTGTTAGGTGGTGGTTATATGGCAGAAATGCAATGGATCAAACTTCGGATCGATATGTTTGACGATGAAAAAATTAAAATCATTCAATCAATGCCGGATGGCGACGCGCTTCTTGTAGTGTGGATCCGCCTGATTGCGCTTGCTGGGAAATGCAACGCTAACGGGCTTGTGCTGGTGGAGGATGAATTTCCGTATACGGATGAAATGCTTTCCGTGATTTTCAATAAGCCGCTGCAAACAGTAAAACTTGCGCTTGTGACGTTTGAAAAATTCCGGATGATTGAAAGCACAACAAAGGGAATCTATATCACAAATTTTGATAAACACCAAAACATTGAAGGCATGGAAAGAATCAGGGAACAAAACCGGATCAGGAAACAGCGCCAGAGGGAGCGAAACAAGGCGCTATTGCTGGAAGAATTGCCTTCCGGCAGCACCACGGATCCGGCGCCTGGGGTTGATGAAAGAAACAATGTCACAAGCGAAGTCACAAGCCTGTCACGTGACAAGTCGCGTGAAGTCACGCAACAGAGAGAAGAAGAAGAGAAAGAAGAAGAATATATAAATATATCTTCTGACGAAGATATATTGTCCGGCCCGGCTGATGAAACGCCGGATCCGGTTCCGGATTCTGGAAGAATCCGGATAGACTATCAGCACATAATGACAGATTTTCATGATACTTGTATAGACTTGCCAACAATCCGCGCTATGTCTGAAGCACGGAAAAAGAAAATCCGGACGCTATGCAACGAATTTGAAAAGCTGAAAATCTGGCCTGATGTGACGATGTACGACAGGCTTCACAGGCTTTTTGAGATGGCACAGGACAGCGATTTTCTTTCAGGCCGCAACGGGCGCTGGAACGGATGTTCATTCGACTGGCTGATAAATAAAACCAATGCTTTAAAAGTGCTGGAAGGCACGTATGCAAACAAAGGGGGTGAAAACAATGCCCGCAGCAATACAAACAATACGGGAGCCGGAAACGCTGGAAACAATAACCGCGCCGATCCTGGAACGGTTGAAGGCACAACGAGCGAAGCACTTGCAAGATTCCGGAGAAATTCCGGCATATAAATGCCAGAAATGCCGCGATTCCGGATATTACGAAATTGAAAAAGATGGTTACATATTTTCGCATGAATGTGAGTGCGGGAAAGTACAGCGGGATCGGCTGGCTGGCCGGTTGAGGTTTGCCACGATTCCAAAGGAATTTGAGGGCCAGACGGTTGAAAATTTCCGCACGGATTGTTATTCCACGCCACAGAGCCAGGAACTTGCAAAGCTGGCGAAACACCTTGCAAAGCAGTATGTTGAACAATTCCAGGAAATCAGGGAAACCGGAAAAGGATTTTATTTTCATTCCGGCGTTAAGGGTTCCGGAAAGACACGGCTGGCCGTGTCAATCGCCAACGACATAATCACGCGGTACATGGTTGGCGCGAAATTTGCAACCACAATCCAGATTCTTGACCAGATCAAAAGTACCTGGGGCGAAAATTCCAGGGAACGGAACGCGGGGGAGCTGGTAAACGAAAGAAGGCTGATTGATGATATTATATCCGTTCCCGTCCTGGTGATTGATGATATAGGCGTCGAAAAGCCCAAAGACTGGATAAACGAGCGTTTTTATAATATTTTAAATGGCCGGATGATCGAAAAGCGGATCACGATATTCACAAGCAATTACCGGATCAGCGAATTGCAGCTTGACGATCGGATCGTGAACCGCATTGAAAAAATGGCGCTGCCTATTGAGTTTCCGGCGGAATCAATCAGGAGCGCGATCGCAAGAAAGGAGAACAGCGATCTTCTGGATCGCTTGCTGGGAAAATGATTATTGCAGTAGATTTTGACGGCGTTATAACGCCTAATGGACACTGGCCTTCCGTGGGGGAAGCAAACACAGCTGTTATTGACTGGCTGAAGGAATTAAGGGAAAGCGGAAACAAGCTGATTTTGTGGACTAACAGAGTAGGGGAAGCGCTGCAAACGGCAGTTGAATTTTGCCGCGGGTATGGCCTGGAATTTGATACCGTAAACGAAAATTTACCGGAAATTATTGATTATTTCGGCGGAGATTGCCGGAAGGTGTATGCGAATTTCTACATAGACGACAGGGCGGTTTGCATGAAATTTGAGGGGAAGGAAGCGACGGATGAAAGAATCAGAGAACAAAATTATAGATAAAATTGAAAAGTTGCTGGCGCTTTCTTCATCCAGTAATGAGAACGAAGCCAGGGATGCAATGATGAAAGCACAGGAACTAATGGCAAAGTATGAGATTAAGCGCGAACAGCTGAAGGGCGGAGAACAGGAAGAAAGGCGCATTGTGAACTTTTCTTCGGTTTCGTTCCGGGATGAATGGATCCATATGGTTAGCGGCGTGATTGCTGAAAATTTCCGTTGCCGCCGCATTGCTGTTAGCCGCGTGGGATCAAGAGGGGCTTTCCGTATTCGGTTTTTCGGTTACGAAGAGGACGCGGAAATCTGCATAAACATTTTTAACTATGCCGTTAAGGTTATCAGAAAGCGATTTATGGTATTACGGGCCATATACGCGGACGCTGGCCGGGGGTTTGGAAATGATGAAAAAATGAATTATGTATTAGGGTTCTGTCATGGCCTGGAAAAGAATTTTGAAGAGCAGAAAGCACAAAGTCAATCCTTCGCCCTGGCGCTGGTTACGCCGAAAGCGGTAAATGATTATGTTGACGCCATTCCTGGGCTAGAAACAGGAACCGGATATAAGGATTTCAAACAAAACCGCGAACATACGCTATTACAGCGAACCGGATATGTAGACGGAAAGACATTCCGCAACGCTGGCGACAAGGAGAGGATCGAAAGTTAGCATTTAGGAAGGTGAGTTGATGGACAGATGGAATTTCAGAAATGTAAAGAGAAATATTTTATCATCGTCGAGGGGGAGGAACGCGCGACGATCCGGGAATCCCTGGCGGCAGCAGAGAAGAAACGGCAAAAGCTGGCGAAATACAGCGGCGGAAAGAAAATCTTTATTTTTAAGGCGGTGGAAAGAAGCTGAATCAGAGGATAAAAAGATTTTCAAAATGCTGGAATCGTTGGATTTCTATTTCGGCGGGAAAAGTTACAAAGTGGGTGAAGCTGGGCTGATGTTCTGCTATGAGATAGACATAGAGGGCCGACAGCTTTATATTGTGGCACTGACGGAAAACTTCGGAACCATAATTTTATACATACCGGAGGAAATGACGGAAACGATTAAAAAGCGGGTGCAGCAGATTCCCTATACACTGAATGATTATTTGTCATTCCTGATTGAATTTAAGGATTTTGAACCGATTGTGATCCCGTTTAGAAAATGCGGAATTTCAATCCGTGAAGTAGCGGCCGTCCTGGGAAAGTTATCAGCAGCCACGGAACAAGCCGGAATTACAATCCAGGACGCTGCCGAAGCGCTTAAAACACTAACGGAAGCATACGGCGAAATGAAAAAGAATACGAAACGGGTATCAAATAACTGGCTGAAAATGCACGGCTTTCCAATGCGGAGAAAAGGAAGGGGGAAGAAAAAGCGTGAATAAATGGATAGGCAGCGGGAAAGTATCGGAGGATCCGATCGTCAAGTATGACAGAGATAAGGCCGCGTTCATTGCATTTACTATCATGGTAAAACGCAACCGGAGAATTAAAGAAGGAGATCAGCCAGTCGATTTTATAGACTGCATTTGTACCGGCCACAATGCCAGGATTGCGGAAGCGTATCTTCGCAAGGGAAAGAAAGTTGAGGTTTGCGGGCCGCTTCAATCCGGACACTACACAAATAAGGATGGCCGGAAAATATATACAAAGACAGTATATGCGGAGGAAATCAGCTTCGCGGAAACAAAAGCAGAAGAGGAAGAACGCCAGGAAAAGGAGCGCCGGAGCCAGGAACCGGAACCGGCGCCGCCTGATTATAGCTTTATGGATATTCCGGATGGAATAGACGGCGAACTTCCGTTTCGCTAGGGGGTGCAGCATGGAAAACGATTTGAAATACAATGGTTCGGGGTATCGGGATATAGTGGCGGAAAAGGCAATCAGGAAAGCAGACCGGCCGCCGTGTGAAATTTCTGAACTTGTGGACATTATCAAGAAAATAGCTGGCGCCTATGGTTACGATGTGGAAGGCCGGATTGCTTTTCAGGATAAAAAGACAAAAATTATTTATAAGCGAGGAATGAAACATGTTGAAAATGGTTTGCATATGCGATCGCTGCAAGAAACAGTTTGAAGCAAAGCTGGCGCAAAGGATTTCTTTTGAATACACTTTAACGCCGGAAAAAACAATACAATCAAAAATTGTTGAATATGTGGCACAAGCGTTTCCTAAAACGCCGCGGGATTATTGCCCGGAGTGCGTGGCGGAAATTAAAGATTTCATGAAATCGAAAAAAGAATCTGAAAAGGAGGCGGCAGAGAATGAGCCAGAATGAGAGAATAGCAGAGTATACAAGACTTATGCAAGAAGCGCTGATGAAAACCGGCATTACATACGCGGTTGAAGCCAGAAAAAATTTAGTGCTGTTTGACACGCAGACCAACGCGCCGATCGAACTTGAAATAACGGTCGGAACCGAAGTAACAGTGGAGAACGGCCAGGCTTCGATCGTTACGTTTGATCGTTCCAATGTTGAAGGATGAAAAAAATGAAAGAAAAAGAGGTGTAATAAATTGAATACTGATGTTATGTTTTCCAGTAAAACAGATAATTGGGCCACACCACAAGAATTTTTTGACGAACTGAACCGGGAATTTCGTTTTGACCTTGATCCGGCAGCTGACGAAAATAATCATAAATGCAACAATTATTTTACGATCGCGGAAAATGGACTTCTGCAAAGCTGGGGCGGACATTCTGTATTTTGCAATCCCCCGTATGGCCGGGAGATAGGAAAGTGGGTTGAAAAAGCATATAAAGAAAATGAGGAACACGGAAATATTATAGTTATGCTTCTTCCGGCCCGCACTGATACTAAATGGTTCCATGAATACATATACCACAAAGCGGAGGTTCGTTTTATTCGCGGCCGACTAAAATTTAGCGGAGCCAAATTTAACGCGCCGTTCCCGTGCATGGTCGTTATATACAAACAGAAACGGGGTGTAAAAAGTGGGAAAGATTAAAGGAAAAAAGAAAAACAAGCGCCCGGAATATGTGGTTATATGCCGGGAATTTAACCGGGCGGCCGCCAGGATTGAAATATCTGTCATTGATTCCGGAGTAACGGATCACTTGATGAATAATTTGATTAAAATGCACATAAAGGATCCACACAAGCGATATTTTCTGACGCTGAAAAAAGATTATCAGGTATACGGCGCCCTATTCCGGAAACAGGTTGAAACAATGTCAATCAAAAATAATAAGCGCATAGTTGAATTAGGCGTTGACCTGGAAGAACAGGAAAGGAACAAAGAGGATGGAGAAAACAAAAATTGAATGGACAGATAGCACATGGAATCCGGTTACTGGATGTTATCATAAATGCCCGTATTGTTACGCGCGGCAGATTGCGGAACGGTTCGGGGAATATGCACAGCTTGACGAAACAAATATAAATGCCATATATGGGCCGGATCATCGTGTCTGCATTGAAGTAGAAAACAAGACCGGGAATCCATATCCGGAGAAATTCAGGCCGACACTTCATAGACACAAGCTGACAGAATACCAGAAAAAGAAAGGTCGAAATATTTTTGTGTGTTCGATGGCCGATCTTTTCGGTGCGTGGGTTCCGGATGAATGGATCGAATCTGTTTTTGCTGCATGTCTGGAAGCCCCGCAGCACAATTATATTTTCCTTACCAAAAATCCGGCGCGTTATATCCAGCTGGCAAAAGCGGGGAAATTGCCACAGCATAATAATTTCTGGTACGGATCAAGCGTAACGGGGCCGCATGATAAATATTCCTGGTTTGATGAAAAATATCACTGGTTTTTATCCGTGGAGCCTTTACTTGAAAACCTGGGAGAAATGAGCGAAACATCCCTGAAGCCGGAATGGATCATCATAGGAGCGGAAACCGGACGCCGGGCCGGGAAAGTGGTTCCGGCGCTGGAATGGATTGAAAGCATTGTGAATCAGTGCAGAAAATATAAAATTCCTGTATTCATGAAGGACAGCCTGGCCGACATATGGCCGCATGATCTGATTTGCGAATATCCGGAGGGGTTGCGGAAGGGGGAAGAAAAAGATGGAAAATGAATCATGGGGCGACAATTCAGCATTTGACATTGTTTCTGACATTCTGAAAATGAAAGCAAACACGCATATTCAACAGTTTTTCGCTATGAATAAGGCGACGAAAGAAAAAGTAACACATGGATCAAAGATTTATGATGATATTATGATAGAAAATAACGGTGTTCCTGACGATATTATAATTTCGTTTAATCCTTCGCCATACGCAACGGGGAATCAGGAATTTATAAGCACTTTTCGCCTATCAGAGAAAAAACTTCCGGAGATCAAGCCATATGAGGGAAATAGGAAACAGCGGAGAGAAGCAAAAAGGGAACAAAAAAGGAAGATGAAAAGAAAATGAATATTATTGACTATGAATGTTTAGCTTGCGCCAGCTTTTCAGGGTGCGGAACGGAGATCGGAAAAGGTTCTGTAATGTGCGCAGTAAGGCGCACGCAGAACAGGCAGACAAAGGCAGAAATGCTTCAGAAAATGTATGATATAGCAAAAGCAACTACAACGAAGGACGCTGATGTTCTGGAAATGCTGAATATTAAGAAATAAAGCTACAAGGAGAAAACATGTATAATTATATTTTTCATCCAGCCGCATTTTCGGCGGATTGCAAAAAGATATATACAACGTCCGGAATGACAATAGAGTTTTCAGAACCATTCGATCTTGAAAGAATTTACAAAGAATTTCCAAAGTGCAGAGATCTTCCTGTTATAGACAAAAAGGGGGAAGAGGTGCGATGATATTGCCGATCAAGAAAAAATGGTTCGATATGATTCTTTCAGGGGAAAAGAAAGAGGAATACAGAGAGATAAAGCCGTATTATAAAAGCCGGTTCCATACGGCCGGACTGATTGACAGATACGGGATTCCCACAATTTCCCGCACATGGATCACATTCCGGAATGGATATTCTGCAACTTCCCCGGCCATAGAAGCGGAATGTACGCTTGACATTAAGACAGGGCGCCAGGAGTGGGGCGCGGAGCCTGGAAAGGAATATTATGTATTGCGGATTGAATCCGTTGTTGATTTGACAAAAAAATAATGGTAAAATAAAAAAAGCACGAAGCGCCGTTTCCAGCGCCCCGCACACAACCTTTAATAATTATACCGCAACGCCGGTATAATTGCAATGGAAAGCTGGAAATATGGCAAAACCGGGTAAAATAAGCAAGGAAAGGGATATTTTTAACGAAATTGAACTAAAGATCATGCTGATAAACGAGCAGATCAAAAACCATCAACGATCAATCGAAAAGGCGAAGAAAATGTCCGGGTGGGCGCCGCCTTCTGGCCTGAATGGGGTTGATTATTCCAGAGAGCCGGGAAACAGTGTACGCATATCGTTTGCGGAGGGCTTGCGGATGATCGAACAGGACACGGCGCGGATTAACCGCTTAAAAATGGAGCGATCGGAACTTCGCCAGAGCAAAAAACGGATAAAAAAGATACATGAAAGCCTGGACGGGAACGAAGAACAGGTTTATTATTTACGCGTTATCCGTAAAATGACACAGGAAGAAGCAGCTGATGAAATGGGATTTTCTAAACGTCATTTTCAGCGGATCGAAGCTGGCATGAGGGATCAGGGGCTGATCTAAAAAGGTGAAATTTTTTCGTGTGAATTTTTTGTGAACTTTTTGTGAACAAAATCCCGGAAAGCGTTGATTTTACGGGATTTTCTGAATTAACAAATGTCGCCTTTTATGTCGCCTTTTATGTCGTTGAAATGTCGCCTTCAGGTGTGTTATACTATGTATAGTCAAAATTATATCAAAAGACAAGGCGCGGCCGGAGGGCGGCGCTTTTTTCGTGCCGTGAAAAGGGGGTGTTTTTCTTGAATACGGTGGAGCCGATCCGGGATATGGATGTTGTGCTGGATGTGGCCGATTATTTAAGGGCCAGGAACGAGCGCGATTATGTACTTTTTATGTTCGGGATTTATACGGGGCTTCGGATTTCTGACATTTTAAAATTCCGCGTCCGGGATGTAAAGGACAAAGACGCCGTATATATACGGGAGAAAAAAACGGGCAAAGAAAAACGGTTCCCCATAAATGCAGAACTGAAACCAATTATCGAAAATTATATATACGGGAAAAAGGATTTTGAATATCTGTTTAAATCCCCGCATTTTCCAAACAAGGCAATCAGCCGCCAACAGGCTTATAATATCCTAGCTGACGCTGGGGCGGCGTTTGGTATCAGCAGCATAGGCACTCACACACTACGAAAGACATTCGGCTATCATATGTACCAACAGACACATGACGCCGTAACCATAAAGGAAATACTGAATCATTCTGATATATCCGTGACATTGCGGTATATCGGTATCAACCAGGACAATAAAGACAAGGCTATCAAGGGCCTGTCATTCAGGAAGAGGGGCCACACATAGGCCCCTTTATTGCGCCCTGTTATCAGCCTGATAATGGGAAGCCCTTACTGCCCTATGCCTTGCACTTGACACATTGAGTATGTGACAAATGATGTATGCATCTTTTGCCCGCGCTTTAATGAAAGAAAAAGAGTGCAAAGCACTTGACAGAATAACAAGATATGTCAAGTAAGTGGAGGGGCGACGACGACGGGCCGGGCGCCGGAAAAAATCGCCAGGACAAAATAGGTTCTTCTGACGGGCCAAAAATTGTTGCGGGTCTGCGAAGCCCAAAACTTGGCTAGATTTTGAAAAATAAAAATGAAAGTTGCCGTTTCCGGTTTGGGGCCAGAAAGGGGGTGAGGGCATGGCAAAGACTGAAACGGATTCCGCGAAGGTGACGAACATTGACAGCATAACCGTATCGGCGGCCGTGCTGGGCGATCTTTTCGGAGTGACCGACAGGCGGATCCGGCAGATGGCGGAAGAAGGGATTGTCGCCAGGGCCGCAAAGGGCCGCTATAAGCTGGTGGAATCCATAAAGAATTATTTGCTTACGCTGAAACTGGCGGCGGAGGGCGTCGGCGTGGAACTGGCAGACGGTGAAATCAATTTCGACGAAGAAAAAGCGCTGCATGAGAGAGTAAAGCGCCACATTTCGGAATTGAAATTGCAGATCATGAAAGGGGAATTGCACAAGGCGGAGGACGTGGAAATCGTTATGATGGATATGTTAGTCGCCTTTAAAACAAAAATTATGGGGATTCCCTCAAAAGTGGCGCCGATTCTGGAAAACCGTGACGCCGCTTTTATCAAAGACCGTCTGACAAAAGAGGTTATAGAAGCGCTGAATGAATTAAAAGATTATGATCCGAAGGCGTTTTATAGTGATGAATATGTGGAGGAAAACGAAGGCGAATATGAGGAAGAAAGTAAAGATTGAACAGTCGCCGCTTGTGAATCCTGACACGGTTATCCTGAAAACACGCCACAAAGATCGCGGCGTTGAATTTAAGACGCTGAAGCTATTCCGGGATCTTGCAAAAGCAGTAAGCCCGCCGCCCGTACTGACGGTTAGCCAGTGGGCAGATCGTTACCGGAGGTTATCGCCGGAAAGCGCGGCGGAGCCTGGACAGTGGAACACAGACCGGGCGCCGTATCAACGGGAAATTATGGATTGTGTCAATGATCCGCTTGTGGAACATGTCGTGATCATGAGCAGCGCACAAGTCGGAAAAACAGAATTGATTTTGAATATCATCGGATATTACATAGATTACGATCCGGCGCCTATGCTGGTAGTACAGCCGACACTTAAACCGATGGCGGAAGATTTTTCAAAGGATAGGCTGGCGCCGATGATCCGCGACACGCCGACGATTTCCGGGAAAGTGCATGATGTAAAATCCAGAAATTCCGGGAATACGATTTTACACAAGACGTTCCCCGGTGGACACGTGACGATCGCCGGTGCAAATTCCGCTTCAAGCCTGGCTTCGCGTCCGGTTCGGATCGTCCTGATGGATGAAACGGATCGTTATCCGGCCAGCGCCGGAACCGAAGGAAATCCGATCAAGCTGGCAGAGAAACGAACAACGGCCTTCTGGAATAAAAAGAAAATCAAAGTTTCCACGCCGACAATAAAGGGATCCAGCCAGATAGAAAAGGAATATCAATCCGGAACAATGGAAGAATGGTGCGTTCCGTGTCCATGTTGCGGGAAATATCAGCCCTACGAATGGGGGCGGGTTCATTTTTCTGATGTAACAATGGAATGTAAATATTGCGGTGAACACATTTCGGAATTTGACTGGAAACAGGGCGAAGGGAAATGGATTGCAGCACATCCGGAACGGCGCCGGAAACGGTCGTTTCATTTAAACGAACTAGCTTCGCCGTGGACGCATTGGGATTCCATTATCGCGGAATGGAAAGAAGCGCAAAAAGAGTATAAAGAGAATGGCGACGTGGAAAAGCTGAAAACCTTTATAAATACTGTGCTGGGGGAAACCTGGGAGCCACGCGGAAAGGGCGCGGATGATGATTCACTTCTTGCGCGGCGGGAACGGTACGAAGCAGAGATTCCGGAGGGCGTCCTTCTTTTAACGGCCTCCGTCGATGTTCAGGACGATCGCTTCGAAATTGAGGTTTGCGGCTGGGGCCGCGGGTTTGAATCCTGGGGCGTCAAATATGAAAAGTTATACGGGGATCTGGACAAAGAAGAAACCTGGGATCGCCTGGAATTATGGCTTGACCGGGAATTTTATTTCGCGTCCGGATCTTCTCTTTTAATCGCCCGTACTTGCATAGACACGGGCGGCCACAAAACGACGGAATGTTATAAGTGGCTGAAAAAGATGGAAAAAAAGGGAAAGCGTATCAGCGGAATAAAGGGCTTCGGCCGGGAAAGCCAGGGAATCCCGCTAATACATAAGCTATCAACAAACAATGAATATAACGTGAAAGTGTTTATTCTTGGCGTTGACAGCGGAAAAGAAATTGTTGTTTCCAGGCTTTCCACGGTTGACGAAGGGCCGGGGTATTGCCATTTCCCGATCAACGCTGACCGCGGATATAGCGAAACCGTCATAAAGGGCCTGAACAGTGAACAGAGGGTAACAGAAGTTAAGGACGGCCGCGCGATCGTAAAGTGGAAAAAGAAATCCGGAACGCGTAATGAACCGCTTGATCTTCGTGTCTACAATACGGCAGCAGTTGAAATATTGCGCCCTGATTGGGATATTCTGGAAAAGAAAGTAAAAGCCGGTATAAATTACATGAAAAAGACGCCAGGAAAAGCAAAGAAAAAGCGGCGGACTGGCACAGTAAGCCGGGGCGTTGAATTGTAGGAAGGTGGAAATATGTTGACAAGATTACAGAAGGAACGCCTGGAACGGTACAAAAAGCGGCTTGAAATGTACTACGAAGCCGAAGAAGCCGTATTACTGAACCAGGAATACACGATCGGAACAAAGAGCCTGAAACGGGCCGATCTGTCTACCATACGGGCGGCGATCAAAGACCTGGAAGGACAGATCACAACGCTGGAATCAAGCGGCGGGAAAAATAAGGCTTTCCGCTTCCTTCCGCGCGATATTTAAGGCGGTGAAACATGAATATTTTAGATAAAGCCATAGAAAAGATAAGCCCGCAGAAGGCATTACAACGCGAATCGGCCCGCTGGAAGCTGCAAACAATGAGGGCTTTTCAAAATTCCGGATATGATGAATCAGGGGCGGCCAGGAATAAAAATTCAATGCGGGGCTGGCTGGCGTCCAGCAAAACGCCACAGGAAGATATTGATAAAAATATACCGGTATTGCGGCAGAGATCCCGCAGCTTGTTTATGTCGGCGCCCCTGGCAGTATCGGCCATAAAAACAAACCGGACAAATATTGTCGGTGAGGGGTTGCGCCTGAAAAGTACAATAGACGCGGATCTTCTTGGCATGACGATGGATGAAGCGGCCGCCTGGCAGCGGGCCGCGGAACGTGAATTTGAATTGTGGGCGAAATCAAAGTTTTGCGATTCTACACGGGTAAATAATTTTTATGAGATTCAACAGGTGGCGTGTATGTCCTGGCTGATGAACGGCGACGCTTGTGTACTTCTGGAATATGAACGGCCCACAAGGGCGCTTCCGTATGGCTTGCGGGTACATTTAATAGAATCGGATCGCGTTTCCACGCCACACAGTACCGGGAACAATGTCTATTTATACGCCACGGATCCGGACACGAAAAACCGGATTTTCAACGGCGTTGAGGTAGACAGTAATAACCGGGTTGTGGCCTATCACATATGTTCTACATACCCAAACAGCAACCTTTACACGCGGAAAGAGTGGAAAAGGGTTAAGGCGTTCGGGGATAAAACCGGAACGCCTAATGTCCTGATGATTTACGAAACAGAGAGGGCGGAACAATATAGGGGCGTGCCATACCTGGCGCCCGTCATTGAATCATTAAAGCAGCTGACAAGATACAGCGAAGCGGAAGTAATGGCGGCCGTTATCAACGGATTTTTTACCGTGTTCATAACGTCTGAAAAAGGAACGTCGGAAATGGGCTTTACTGGCGTTGTGGATGAAGAGGATCAAGTTTCCGATGATGATGTAAATTATGAGATAGGCCCCGGAATGGTCAACATGCTGGGGCCGGGTGAGGGCGTGGAGATTGCAGACGCGAAAAGGCCGTCAAGCAATTTTGACGCTTTTACAACGTCGCTTGCAAAATATATCGGCGCCGCACTGGAAATACCGGTTGAACTTCTCATAAAAAGTTTTTCGGCTAGTTATTCCGGTTCCCGCGCTGCATTGCTGGAAGCCTGGAAAGCGTTCCGGATGAAAAGATCATGCATGGCGGCTGACCTTTGCCAGCCGGTATATGAAATATTCCTGACGGAAGCGATCGCAAGCGGGCGCCTGAAGGCGCCGGGGTTCTTTTTGGATCCCCTGATCCGTGCTGCATATTGCGGCGCACAGTGGAACGGGCCAGCGCAAGGCATGATTGATCCGGTGAAAGAGGTAAACGCAGCAGAAAAGCGGATCAATATTGGCTTATCCACGCGGCAGCGGGAAACCATAGAAATGACTGGCGGTGATTTTGATAGCAACGTCGCACAGCTGGCGCGTGAAAAACAGCTGATGGAAGCGGCCGGAATCGCTTCTTCAGGGGTACAAAAGCAGCCAGAAAGCAAAAAACCGGAGGAAATCGAAAAAGAAAGCGAGGAAGAAACCGATGAAACGAAAACCGATGATAACAAATCAGCCGACAGCGGCGGGAAATCAGAAACCGAAAACGGCTAAATTCTGGAATTTCCTGGATAATGGAGATACGGCGGAATTACAGCTTTTCGGAACAATCCAGTCGGAAGAAAGCTGGTGGGATGATGATTGTATCACATACCGGAATTTTATCAATGAATTAAACGCGCTGGGGGATAAGAAAGTTATAAATGTGGTGATCCAGTCTGGCGGCGGGGATGTGTTCGCTGCAAACGCGATATATAACGCGCTTATTCTGAATAAGGCAAAGATCACGGGTACAATTATAGGGATATGCGCCAGTGCTGCAACAATTATCCTGATGGCGTGCGAAGAGCGCAAGATCGCCAAAAATGCGATCCTGATGGCGCATAATCCAACGATCAGCCTATGGGGTTCTTATGAAACCGAAGAACTTTTAAAGCTGGCAGAGGTTACAAACCAGGTGAAGAAAAGCATTGTTTCCGCGTACATGGAACGGCTGGACAAAACGGAAGAAGAAATAAACCGGCTTATGGATGAAGAAAGCTGGTATGTCGGTCAAGAAGCGGTTGACGCTGGATTTTGTGATTGTGTGATTGAATCCGATTTCCAGAATAACGCCGTTTCTAACAATTTCATAGTGAACGGGGTTCCGTATAGCTTTAATAACTATATTGAAAATTTCGTTCCGGATAACATACGGAAAAAGGTTCAGGATCTTTCTAAAACGCCGCAGAAAGAAACCGGGGCTTTTTTTGATACAACAAATACAATTCAGAAAGGAAAATCAACAATGGATGAAAAAGACAAGACAACGCCGGTTATTACTGACGCCGCAGCACTGAAAGCAGCATATCCGCAGTTGTGCGCACAGATCGCAGCTGACGCCGTTTCCGCAGAGCGGGAACGCCTGAAAGCCATTGACGAAATTTCAAACGGGATTCCGGAAGAATTGCTGGCGAAGGCGAAGTATGATGAACCGATGTCGGCCGCTGATCTGGCGCTGGCGCAAATGAAGGCCAACAATGCAGCCGGAAAAAAATTCCTGGATCAGATGGTTGATGATTTAAAGGATTCCGGCGCGGCAGCAGTCGGATCGGAGCCTAACACGGGATATGATCCGGAGGGCCAGAAACAGGCCGAAAACGCGCAGAAAGTAAGCGGCTTCGCTGCAAAGCTGAAAAACGACAGCAGAAGGAGGATAAAGGCATGAAGTTATTTGAACAGACCGGAGAATTTAAACCGGATTCCCTGATTGCCGGAAATGAATTTCCTATCATGAAAGAGGGGATCGGGCTGAAAGCTGGCCAGGGCGTTTTGAAACGTGGTTCCTTGATTATGAAATGCGCTGACGGAGCCGGTTATATTGCTGGAACCGTGGTAACGGTAACAACCGGAGAGGGAGAAAACGCCAAAACAGAAAACGCGGAAATGAATGTTTTCGGAATCCTGACAGACGATACCGACACAGGAACTAAAACTTCCGCCGACAATATTCCGGCCGTATGCTATCAGACCGGGGAATATAACCGCGCCGCCGTTATTGTTACCGGAGAGGGCGCAAAGGTAGAAACCTATGAAAACGATATGCGCAAGGCGGGCATTTTCCTTCGCAATATACAGAAATATGAATAAGGGGGTATGAAAGAATGGGAGAATATACCACACGGGAAATGATGGAAGCGTATGATCAGACGCCGCCCGTTAGATCCTTTTTGCAGAAAACCTTTTTCCCTGGCGAACAGACGCACGTAACAGAAAAGGTTGAATTTGATGTGCGCAAGGGAAAACGTATCATGGCGCCGTTTGTAAGCCCGCGCAAGGGCGGGAAAGTCATTTCACGCCAGGGCTGGAAAACGAATCAGTTTTCAACGCCGAAAATCGCGCCTGAAAGACCGCTGACCGTTGACGACATTTCTAGCCGTGCGATCGGTGAAAATATCTATTCGCAGCGGACGCCGGAGGAAAGAGAGGATGAACTTCTTGCAAAAGACCTGACGGATCTGGAAGAGTCTATCGACAGAAGAAAAGAATGGATGTGCAGACAGATTCTTTTCGAGGGTAAGCTGGATGTAATCGACGAAGAGGAAGGGCTGGATTTCCAGATTGATTTCGGGTTTACGAATATTGTTGTCCTGGGAAATGATGAACAATGGACGCTTGCAACGGTCAATCCGCTTCCGCTTTTCCGCAGATTACGAAAGAAAATTATCAAAGATACCGGCCGGGCGCCTGACATTGCGATCTTTTCGTCTGATGTAATCGAAGATTTCATCATGAATACATTCGTGATCAAGGCTATGGACGTTTTGAACATGAAAAATGTTGTGATTGAGCCGCGTGTTGTGGATCCGGCGCTGACCTTTTACGGGCGTATCGCGGAACTGGATCTTGACCTTTATACATATGATGAATGGTTTTTGAACGATGAAGGGGAGGATGAATCTATTATCCCGCCCGGAACCGTCCTTCTGGGCCATTCTGACGGTGAAGGCCAGATTGAATACGGGCTTGTTACGCAGATGGAAGATAAAAAATTCAGATCATACGAAGGAAAGTTGGTTCCTAAAGTATGGGCCGATGAAAACAGCGAGGTAAAGAAAGTAAGATTGACTTCAAGACCGCTTCCGCGTCCGTTTGATGTGGATTCCTGGGCGGTTATCTATGCAAAGAAGGAGGCTGGCGCATAATGAGGTACAAAACAAAAGTAACGGTTGTAACAGGCGGGAAAGCATACAATCCGGGAACAATTCTCCCGGCAGACATTTCCAGCGCCGATCTTGCGTTCCTGAAAAGTAAAAAATTTGTGGAACCGGCAGACGTGGCGCCCGTTTTTGCGGATGAAGCAGACGATCCGGAGGATGAAGGCGGAGATTTCAGCGGATTCAATGAAAAGGTTCCGGACGCGCTTAAAAGCCCGGAGGAAATCCGGAAAATCCGCACAAAGAAAGATATTTTCGGCTATGCGGCATCCGTTGGGCTTGACCTGGGCGAAAATTACGAGGAAAAAGCCCTGAAAGAATTACAGGAAATCGTGATCAATTTCCAGGAAGAAAAGCTGGAGGAGGAAACCGGATCCGACGCCGAAGAGGAGTGATTGAAAATGCGTTCATTTAAAGAACAGCTGCAAAAGGATTTCAAAGACACGTTTTTCAATCTGAATGAGTTTGCGGAAATCCACAATATTGACGGGGCAGAAATCCCCGTTGTTGTGGATAACGAAACACTTTTACAGCTAAACCTGGGGAAAACGGCCGATTCTGACGGCATTTTTGAGGATAGCAAGCTGTTTTTCGTTCAGAAAGAGCATATGCCGGATCAGCCGGTCATTGATCAGATCATGGAATTTGACGGCGAATCGTACCAGGTAGGGAACGTGTTGGAGGATTTCGGCGGCTACACAATCATTTTGAAGGGAAATGCTGGCTAATGATCATACAAAAAATTGAAGTTTCAAGCGTTGAGGAAATAGAACAGCGGCTTGGAGCATTCAAAAGCAAGGCGCCGCTTGTAGTTTCCAGGGCGATCAATCGGGCCGTGTCGAATATCCGTAAAAACATGGGGAAAGAGGTTCCGCAGCGCTATTATGTTTCAAGTGGCACAGTACGCGGAACGATCCGGACGGTGAACGCTTCGAAAAGCAGTCTTTCCGGGGCGGTTGTTTCCAGCGGAAGCCCGATCGCGCTGTCAAAATTCAAGGTAAGCCCCAAAAGGGGAGTAAAGCGCACGAAAAAAGGCTTTCCCCCTGGCGTATATTCGGCGGGCGTGGAAAAATCCGGAGGGCTGAAGCCGCTTTCCGGAGATCCGAAAGCCTTTATTGCTGATATGAAAAGCGGTCATACCGGCGTATGGAATCGCGTATCAAGCAAGCGCCTTCCGATCAAGCAGCTATACGGGCCTTCGGTTCCACAGATGGCGAAAAACGAAGAAATCATGGAAAAAATCAACAAAGAAGCTGGGGAAACGCTGGAAAAGCGTATCAATGCAGAGGTAAATAATATCTTGCGGAAGGGGTGATTCTAGGGTATGCAGACGGATGTTTTGCTTCAGAAGGCGCTTGTCAATGAGGTAAAAGAGGAATTAAAGGGCTATACATCAATCAATAATGCGGGTGAATACCTGGATTTTAACGTATATCCGCAGAATTTGCCCGCCAAAAAGAGCAAAAACGACGACGAACACTTCCCGTATGTCCTGGTATGCCTGGATGAAGAGGAAATAAACGGAGAGGAAAGCGACAATATATGTTCGATCTATTTCCTGGTTGGGATTGTAGACAAAAATCCTAACAATCAGGGCCATTTTGACGTTGCAAACGTGCTGAATAAGCTGGAAAAGCGTTTCCTGTCAAGACGGCTGATAGATAGCAGATACCGGATAACTTTTCCGCTTACCAAAAAATTCCAGGAAGAAAATACCTGGCCGAAATTTATCGGCGGTATGTCTACATTATGGACGGTGGAAGCGCCAGAAATTGAGGTGACAGAATATGACTAATGAACAGGTTATGTATATAGGGCCTACACTTCGCGGCGTCGCAAAAAGCGGCGCCGTTTTCAGTGGCGGGATTCCTAAAAAGCTGGAAAAGCTGGCGGCAAAAAAGCCGATTATTAAAAATCTGATTGTACCGATTTCCGGGATCGTTCAGGCGAAAAAGGATGTTGACACAGAAGGAACCGTGGCAGCAGTCGCCTATGACCGGATTTCGGCGCTTTCTGAAGCAGATATTAGAAAACTTACGGAAGGAGAATAAAGCATGTCTAATTATAAGCATGGTATACGGACACGGCGGATTCCGACACAATTATCCATTCCGATCAAATCGGATGGGTGTATTCAGTGCGTGATTGGAACGGCGCCCGTCAACATGGCGGAAGATCCGTATGATACCGTAAACAAGCCGTTTGTTTTTCATAACAAGTCGGCCGCAATCAATGATCTTGGATATTGCACAGACTTTAAAAATTATACGTTGTGCCAGTCCATGTATGCGAGTTTTGATGTTTTCGGGGTTGCGCCTATTGTAATGATCAATGTGCTGGATCCTGAAAAGCATGTAAAAGCGCAGCTTTCAAAAGAATATGGCGTTGTGGGCGGGAAAATCCAGATTAACGAAACAGGAATCCTTCTGGATAAACTTTCCATTTCATCCACGGGGGAAGCGGAAACTGTTTACAAGGATGAAGAGGACTATATCGCCACATTCAACAGCGACGGCACAGTGACGGTTGCAATTATCAGCACAGGCGCAGCAAAGAACGAAACGAGCCTGAAAGCCACGTTTGCACAGCTGGATCCGTCGCTTGTCACATATGAGGATGTGATCGGTTCCTACAATGTGAAAACCAAAAAGAAAACCGGAATGGAGTTGATCGGGCGGGTTTATCCGAAGTACGGAATTGTTCCTTCCCTTTTGCTGGCGCCTGGATGGTCGCACATTCCGGCCGTAAATCTGGCGCTTAACGCAAAGGCGCAGCTGATTTCCAGCCTTTTCACGGCGAAAGTTGTTTCTGACCTGGACACGGCAGAAGGAAAAGCGGATTCTATGGAGGAAATCAAGGAATACAAGGACAAAAGTGCATATTCCGACAGAAATATGATCGTTGCGTGGCCGCTGGTCGGCGTCGGTGATTATAAATATTATTACAGCGCACAGCTGGCCGCACACTTGGAATGGCTGGCGGCGAATAATGGCGGCGTTCCGTCCGCTTCCCCGTCAAATAAGGATCTGAAAATTACCGGGCTTTATACGGCAGACGGCGAGGAAGTCACGCTGGAAATGGATGAAGCCAACGATTACGCCAACGCTTGCGGAATCGTGACGGCGATCAATTCAAACGGCTGGAAGTGCTGGGGAAATAATACGGCGGCTTATCCTTCATCGTCGGATCCGATCGACAGGTGGATCAACATTGTAACTATTTTTGATTACATCGAGAACAATTTCAAATTGACCTTTTTCCAGAAGGTTGACGATCTGACAAATTACCGCCTGATTGATGAAATTGTTTCCGGGTTCAATATGCAGCTGAACAGCCTTCAGGGATCGGATGATATAGCGGGCGGGGAAATCGTTTTTGACCATGACGAAAATCCGATCAATGAAATCCTGAACGGACACATTCTATTCCATACCAGGATCGGCGGTTATGCGCCCGCGGAGGATATAGAAAATGTGTTTGAATTTGATCCGACAATTACGGAAGCCGCGCTGGAAGGGGGTGCTGAATAATGAAAATACCCACAGTGTTGAACAACTTTAATACTTACGGGAACGCGCACAGGTATTTAGGCGTTTCCGCAGAAGTGACGCTGCCTAATTTTGAATACCTGACGGAAACAATCGACGGCGCCGGAATCGGCGGCGAGATTGAGGAAGCGATCGAAGGCGCCTTCGGTTCCCTGGAAACGGAAACCACATTCCAGAATATCGGCCAGGAATATTTCGATTACATCACACAGACGGGGCTTGTCATTTACCGCGGTTCCATGCAAATGACCGACACGGCCACACAGACGAATGATTTTCAGGGAATTGTCGTAACGACAAAGGGAAAAGTAAAATCGTTTGACCTGGGAACGCTGAAAAAGGGCGGAAAAGGGGAGCCGAAAGTCGTTCGTGAGTTGACATATTGCAAGATCACGATCGGCGGAAACAATGTCCTGGAACTGGATAAATACAATATGATCTGGAAATTAAACGGCGTTGACCGTCTGCAAAAAGTCCGCAGCCAGATATAAAAACGATATGAAAGAGAGGAAATAAGCATGGATAACAGCTATACAGAAACAAGCCGGGAAGAGTACACCGGAGAAAATGCAGCAGAAAACGCACTGGAAAAAGTGATCCCTGAAATCCCGGTGGCGCAGCCGCCACAGGAAGGGAAAACGTCGCTTCTTCCCAAAAAAGAGGGCCAGGAGGATGAATTGATCATCACATTCCGGAAACCTTTTGATTTTGAGGGGGAAACATTCCGGGAACTTGACCTTCACGGCCTGGAAGATTTACGCGGCCGCGATCTGACGGCGATTGAAAAGGCGTTCAACAAAACGGGCGTTTCTTCGTTCGTTCCGGAATCAACCACGACATACGCGAAAATCGTTGCTACAAAGGTAACGGGCCTTCCGGCTGAATTTTTCGAGGATCTTCCGGTCGGTGAGATTGAGAAAATCAAAAATGCGGTTGTGGGTTTTTTCTACAAAGACGAATAAGGCACAATTCAGGAAAAGACATACAAAAAACGGCCGTTCACTTGTCCATGGCAACTAATACCGGGATAGATTTCTTTACGGGCCTTCCGCTGGAAGATTTCCTGGACGTAGCAAAGGAGGTGGCGGAAATCGGCAAACAAAACAACATACGAACTAGCGCTAGAAATCGGAGGTAAAATACAAAGCTCACTTGAAAAATCAGTAGGCGGAGTAAATAAAAAGCTGGATTCTATCGGGAAAGCTGCAAAGACAGCTGCAAAGATCGCAACGGCGGCCTTCGCCGCCGTAAAGATTGGCGATTTCATGAAAGACGCAGTTTCTACATATGCAGACTTCGATCAGGCAATGGCAAACACGGCAGCGACAGCCGGAGCCAGCGCCGAAGATTACCAGAAATTAGAAGCGGCGGCCCTGGAAATGGGGAAAAAGACAACCAAAACGGCGACAGAAGCAAGTGAGGCCCTGGGCTATATGGCACTTGCCGGATGGGATGTAAACACGTCTATATCCGCATTGGAGCCGGTTCTTCGGTTGTCTGAAGCTACTTCGATGGATCTTGCTACATGTTCCGATTTAGTAACAGATTCAATGAGTGCATTGGGCCTTGGCGTCGATGAATTATCCGGCTATCTGGATGTGGCGTGCAAGGCCAACAATAAAAGCAATCAGACGGCGCAACAGCTGATGGAAGCATATACAGGTTGTGGCGGCGTCTTAAATAATCTAGGTGTTGATGTAAGAGATAGCGCAGCGGCACTTGGAGTTCTGGCTAATAGAAATATCAAAGGTTCTGAAGCTGGAAACAAATTAAATGCGGTTTTAATCAACCTAACATCCGGAACCGGCCAGGCCGGGGAAATGATGAAAAAGTTAGGCATCTCGGCGTTTGATTCCGAAGGAAAGTTCATAGGGCTAAAAGAAACGCTTGAACTTGTGAACGAAGCAACAAGGAATATGACAGACGAGGAACGCAGCGCCGCACTTGCTGCAATCGGCGGCAAAACGCAGATTGACACATTAAATGATCTTCTGGCCGGACTGAATACCACGACGGAGGACGGGCGGACAGAATGGCAAGCATTAAGTGACGAACTTCACAATGCAGATGGGGCTATGATGGACATGGCCGCAAAAGTCACAGATACGCTTCCGGGCGCTCTTTCAATATTAGGTTCCGCAGTTGATGATTTGAAGATAAATTTAGTAAAATCTTTTGGGCCGATGGCAAAAGACGCCATTTTAGCAGTAGCTGACTATATACCGCATATTACCGAAAAAGTAACGGGATTTATTCAGACTTTATCAGGGAAAGCGGTTCCGGCGATTTCGTCCTTCAAGGATCGGGCGGTGGCGCTGTTTAACAAAGTCCGGCCCGTGCTGGAAGATATAGGCGCGAAGGGGGCGGCAGCTTTTAAATTCCTGGCAGACACAGGAAAGACAGCCCTTCAGAACGTCAAAACGGCCATTGAGGAAAACCGGCCCGCCATTGATAAGGTTATCGCGGTGGTGCTGGATCTGAAAGACAAACTTTTTGAAGCGTTTGAAAAGGCAAAACCGGCAATTTCTTTTATTGCTACACAGGCGCTTCCACAAGTAGTTGCGGCAGCTATGAAACTGGTAGGAGCCGCGGCCACGGTATACCAAAAATTAAATGAATGGGGTGCGTTGAAGCCTATCATCATAGGGATCGCCGGTGCTATTGCGGCGGTTAAAATGGTGAATTTTGCAAAGGACACACTGAACACGGTAAAAGCAGTAAAGGCGCTTGTTACCGTATTTGCGGCAGAGAAAAAGGCTATGCTGGCAAATCTTGCGCTAAAAATAAAGGATAAGGCGGAAACACTATACCTTCATGCTTTATATGCAAAGGACGCCATTGTTAAGGGGGCCAGCACAGCGGCAACGTGGGCGCAGACCGCAGCAATGACAGCATGGAACGCAATATGTACAGTGGGAACGGCAGTAACAACGGCATTAGGCGCAGCTTTTACATTCCTGACAAGTCCGATCGGGCTTGTTATACTGGCGATTGCCGCGGTTATTGCAATCGGGGTATTGCTATATAAAAACTGGGATACGGTCAAAGAAAAGGCCGGACAGCTGAAAGACTGGGTAACTGGCAAATTCAACGAATTAAAGGAGAATATTTCAAAGGCGGTTCAGGCGTTCGCGGATAAATTCCCGGCCGCGTTTGCCTTTATTTCATCCGTATTTGAAAGCTGGCGCCAGACCGTAGGAAATGTTATATCCGGCGTGAAACAGGTATTTCAGGGAATTATACAGTTTTTTACCGGTATTTTTACCGGAGATTGGCAAAAGGCGCTTGACGGGCTGAAAAATATCTTTTCTGGCGCTTTCAAGGCGCTTTCTTCCCTTGCTATGGCGCCATTAAACGCGCTAAAGGGCGTTGTAACGGGCGCTTTTAATGCGATAGACGTTGCGACAGGGGGAAAGCTGACCGCGATCAAGCAAAAGGCTTCCGAAACCTGGAACGCCGTCAAGGAAACGGCCGGAAATGTGCTGACAGCCGCAAAAGATACCATAACGGAAAAACTTTCAAACATTAAAGCCGCCTATGATTCACACGGCGGCGGAATCCAGGGCGTAGCGGCGGCAGCTATGGAGGGCGTAAAAGGCTATTATACGGCCGGTTATACCTTCATAAACAACCTGACAGGCGGAAAGCTGGATGAAGTGAAAGCAAAATTCACGGAAAAATTATCATCCGTAAAACAAACCGTGTCGGAAGCGTTCTCAAACGTGACTAGCACGGTCGGAAGCATGATGTCACAGGCAGCGGCAAACGCAAGATCAAACCTGGAAAGCATGAAAGCGGCGTATACATCCGCTGGCGGCGGAATCAAGGGTATTATGGCCGCTTCTATGCAAGGCATACAAAATACAGTAAGTAATGTAATGTCGGCAATCAACACAATCACAGGCGGGAAGCTGGATGAAGTCCGAAATGCTTTTCAGTCCAAAATTGAAGCGGCGAAATCCGTTGTTTCAAACGGGCTGAACGCGATCAAGGGGTTCTTTTCCGGTTTATCCCTGAAGCTGCCTGACATTAAACTTCCGCATTTTTCAATCAGCGGATCCTTTTCACTTTCCCCGCCGTCAATTCCGAAAATCGGTGTTGAATGGTACAAGGAAGGCGGAATTTTAACAGGGCCTACAATATTCGGCGCGAACAATGGTTCGTTGCTGGGCGGCGGTGAAGCCGGGCGCGAAGCCGTCCTTCCGTTATCGGAATTGTGGTCAAATATGCGATCGGTGGTCGCTGGCGTTGTCGGTTCCGCAGTACCGCAGCAGACGGCAGCAGACGGCGGCGCGGGAATGTTTGACCGGATCAATCAGCTGGTAAATGGCGGCCAGGCGGAGGGCGTCGGGGGTTCTGTCACAAAGGAACTTTACAACACAGTCAACAATAACAGTACAGTCAACAAAACAAGCAAAGCGGACAATTCCGACAATTCTTCAAAGGTTGTATTTTCGCCGCAAATCACGATTCAGGGCAACGCAAGCAAGGAAGATGTAAATTCCGCGCTTCAAATGTCACAGGCGGAATTTGAAAGGATGTACGCAGAGCATGAACGGCAGAAGGGCAGAACAGCCTTCGCCACGTAAAAAGGGGGCCGATGTATGGACGAAAACAGAATATACACAACCGTACAAGGGGATATGTGGGATTCAATAGCCTATCATTTTTATGGCGATGTGAAATACATCGGCCTTTTGTTGCAAAATAATCTTGACCTTCTGGAAATCTATGTTTTTTCAGCCGGAACGAAGGTTTTCATTCCGGAGATTCCGGAGGAATACGACGAAGATATACCAGAATGGAGAAGATAAGCTATGAAAGCGCGGCAGTCATCCGTTATTGTGAAATATAACGGGAAAGATATTACAAAGACGATCACTGACTACATAGAGGGATTTCAGTATGTTGACAATGCCAGCGGAACGGCCGACACGGTAACGCTAAAGTTAAACAACCGAAGCGGGAAGTGGTCGGCTGGCTGGATCCCGGTGGAAGGGGATTTCGTCGAATCAATCATAAAATTAACGAACTGGACAGCGGAGGGCGACAACAGAAAGTATAATTGCGGATATTTCCTGATAGACGATCTTTCTTATTCAGGGCCGCCTTCCGTGGCTTCAGTCGGCGGAATTGCAACGCCGATCCGGACGGATTTCAATGTCACGGAAAAATCAAAAACATGGAAAAAAACGACAGTAAAGGGAATCCTTCAAAAGATTTCAAGCGACGCCGGAATCACTCTTTATTTTTCCGGCCAGGATTACCCTATTGACGAATTAGAACAGTCAAACAAAACAAATCAATCATTCGCGTTTGAGTTATGCAATTCCTATAATCTTGCTATGAAATTGTATAACCGCAGAATGGTTGTTTTTGATCAGACAGAATATGAGGGGAAAAAGGCAAGTTTAAATATAAATAAAACACAGCTTGAAAGCTGGAATATTGGAAAGAAAATGACGAGGGCCTATGACGGCGTATCGATCAGTTATACAGATTCTAAAAAGAATCAGACATTAAGCTATAAATTCATGCTGAAGGACGGAAGCAGAATCCTAAAGCTGAATGAAACAGCAGAAAGCCTTCAGGACGCGGAAATCAAGGCAAAGGCAAAATTGCTAGAGCATAACAGGCAATGCCAGACAATGAGCGTTAAATTGATGGGCGATACAAAATATATCGCCAGCAAATGCGCGAATGTGTCCGGCTTCGGGAAGCTGGACGGAAAATATTATATTGATACCGTCACGCACGAAAAAAACGCCGGTTCCGGCTATTATTGCACGCTGGAAATGCACGCCGTTATCATTGTTAAGGGCGTAACCGTCGCAAAGGTAGATTCAGGCGACACTACAAAAAAGGCTTCGGAATCAAGCGCAAAATCAAAGACTTACACGATCGTTTCCGGTGATACCCTATGGAAAATCAGTACACAGTTTTTAGGATCCGGCGCTAAATACATGCAGATATACAATGCAAATTCCGGAACCATAGAGGGAGCCGCGAAGTCGCACGGGAAAACATCGTCAAGCAACGGACACTGGATCTATCCAGGAACCACGCTAACGATTCCAGGATAAGGGGGTAAAAATATGGCAGAGGTTATTAGAGTAGGCTATATATCATCCGTGAATTATAAAGACGGAACGGCACAGGTTATATATAAAGACCGCGACAATTCTTTATCCCCGTTTATGCCGCTATGGTCAAATGAATTTTTCCCGCCAGAGATTGACACGATGGTTTACGTCATACACCTTCAGAACGGCGGCACAAGGGGAATGATCATCATTCCGCCGTATACGGAACGGAACCGGCCACCGGAGGGCATAGAAGGAATCTGGCGGAAGGATTTTGGCGACGGAAGCTATTTGCGATATGACAAGAAAACAAAGCAGCTGGACATTGTATGCGACAAACTGACCGTTTCCGGGGATCTGCATGTTGACGGCGAAATGCGGGTGGAAAGCGATATTCATATCGGCGGAAATCTGTATTTGCACGGTATAACAATAAAGGAATAGGGGGCGCTTTTATGATTGGATTTTTTGGGAGTGTAACCTTCAAAACGTCTGATAAAAGAATATGCACTTTCAACAATTTAAAAAGATCGATTTCGGGCAGCTATTCCGAACATAAACGGTACACAAAGAAATCACAGCGGGAATTTGAGGGGCCGGAAAATCAATCCGTCACGTTTGAAATGAAGTTTGTCGCCGGGCATGGAGTGAAGCCGCTTGCTATGCTGAATAAGATTATAAAATTATGTGAAAATGGAACGGTATGCACGTTTGTCCTGGGCGGCCACAAGGTAGGCGGGGGCCGCTGGACAATAGATAATGTTGACGCGGATTATAGGGAAGTGTGGAATCACGGGGAACTTGTTTCCGTCGCCGTGAATGTGACGGCCACAGAATACCATTAAGGCGGTGATCGGATGATAGTTATAGATGGAGTGCAGATCATAATCAATAGCGTGTACGAAAAGAAACTTCGTGAGGATATTTTTAATAAAATCAAGTTTCTTTTAACGCTGATAAAGGGAACCATTCCCATGAATCGGGAAATCGGGCTGGAATCGGAAATTGTGGATCTGCCTATGTATGAAGCGCAAAACCGGTACACGGTTAGCGCTATGGAGTTGATAGAAAAATTTGAAACGCGCGTAACAGTCGATGAAATCAGTTTTGAAGTATACGAACAGACTGGAAAAATGATTCCGAAGGTGGTGGTAACATACAATGGCGATTGATATTCAAAAATTATATGCACTTCCTGATATTTCGTTTATAGAAGATATTTCCTATGAGCAGATTTTAAATGAAATGATCAGGGATTATGAAAAAAAGTATGAGGAACAAACGAAACAGAAAATTGTTTTACGGCCGGGTGACAAGGATCATATTCATTTAAGGATTGAAGCCGGGCAGTATTTCCAAATGTATCAAATGTTAGACAATGCTGCAAAGATGAATCTTTTAAAATATTCGCGGGGCGATTTCCTGAAGCATTTAGGGGCATTTAAAAAGACATTCATCCAGGAGCCGAAACCGGCGATCGTGAAAATGCGCTTCAATCTTTCCGAAATCCGGAAGGATGTTATATACATACCAAAGGGAACGCGGGTAACAGCTGGCGACGGCGTTTATTTTGCAACGGATGATTACGCGGAAGTAAAAGCTGGGGAATCATACGTGGATATAAATTGCACGTGTGAGGTTATCGGAACCGTGGGAAGTAATTACATTGTCGGCCAGATCGGAACGCTGGTTGATCCGGTTCCCTATGTGGAATCCGTTGAAAACGTCACGAAATCAGAGGGCGGAACGGGTGAGGAATCGGAAGAAAGTTTCCGGGAACGGATCTTCCTGGCGCCGTCGTCTTATTCCGTGGCCGGGCCGTCTGACGCTTACGAATATTGGGTAAAACAGTATAATTCCGCAGCGATTGAGGATGTAAAAATATATGAGCCGTTGGAAGCGGTTGTGGATATTCGTATTTTGCTTCGCGGCGGGGCGCTTCCTAGTGAATCATTTTGCGGCGGCTGCCTGGAATACCTGAAGGAAAATCCGATCCTTCCGCTTACCGATAATACCTATGTGTCGGCGCCGGATGTGGCGCCCTATGACCTGAAAGCCACATACTACATTTCCCGCAGCGACATAAACAATATAGCGACGATCCAGGCGTCCATTGAAGCGGCAAAAGATACATATTTAAGCTGGCAGAAAACAAAGATCGGGCGTGACATAAATCCGGACGCGCTGACGGAATTTGTCCGGGCGGCTGGCGGAAAGCGTGTTGTGATAGAATCCCCCGTGTTTACCGTGATTCCGGAAACGTCGATCGCAATAGAAAACAGTGTAAAATTTGTCTATGGTGGGGTAGAGGATGATTAAATTAGTTGATTTTCAAACATGGAAAGCGTTTCCGGCAGAAATGCGGACGCCTGAACGGATCGCCCTGGCTTACGCCTATGACAGACAGAAAAAGAAATTTATAGACCGCATGAAGCGGGTTTATATATGGGCGGATCTGGATCAGGTTGACGATGGGAAACTTGACTTCCTGGCAGTAGAAAACCGCGTCTTATTCTACAATACGGCCCTGGCGCCTGATGTAAAGCGGAGCCTGATCAGAAATTCTATATACTGGTACATGAAACTAGGAACCAGACAGGCAATGGAAGAAATGATTGATACCGTTTTCGGGAATGAAAATACATCCGTCGAAGAATGGTATACATACGCCGGGGAGCCGTTCCACTTCCGGATCGCAGTAGGAACGGAGGTAACACAAACTTCCATAAAGGATTTTTTGCGTTATCTAAAACAGGTGAAAAACGCAAGATCCCGTTTTGATTATATGGTATTCCAGAACGGGATCACATTGACCATATATCAGTTATCAGAATACCAGAATTTTTTATATACCTTTTGCGGCGATCACATATGCGGCACATTTCCATATACGGAAGTAGGATTCCAGCCCGCAGAGGTTACAATCACGCTTGAAGGGGCCGCAGATTCCGGAAATACCGCATACACGGAAGCCGGAACCGCGCCGGATATTTCAGTCGGCGCCGCGCTTACTGAAAACCGCGTTGATATTCAGGCCGCTTCTGAAGAAAACCATTTACAGTATTCGGCGGACAGCGATCGGGAATCAGGAACGGAACCGGATATTTCAGTCGGATTCCGTCCGGCAGACATGCAGCTTGAAATTGAACCGGATTCCAGGGAAACGGATATTGTCTATCCTATGGATTCCAGCGCGGAAAGCGGCACATATCCGGGGATTTCAACCGGATTCCAGGGAACCGAAGGCGGGATCACCGTGGACACGGGAACCGACAGCGGGCGCGTGTCATACGACGAAACAGGAACCGCGCCGGATATTTCGGTGGGTGCTGCCTTTTCCGTGGGCCAGATTGAAGCACAGGGCGCTTCAGGAGAAAACATTTTCCAGTACCAGACAGACAGCGACGCGGAAAGCGGAACAATTCCGGATATATCAACCGGATTCCAGGGAGCCGCGGCAGAAGTTGACCTGGGGGCAGCAGCAGACAGCGGAAGCGCCACATATGACCAAAGCGGCACGATTCCGGACATTTCAACAGGATTCCAGGGCGGCGGCGCAGAAATGGGCCTGACGGCCGCCACAGAGAGCCACACGGCCGCATATGACCAAAGCGGCACGGCGCCGGATATTTCAGTCGGCGCACAGATTACCGAAGCACAGGCCACGCTTGAAAGTGATTCCGCGGGGAATGAAGTTATTTATCCCGCAGACGGCAGCACGGAAAGCGGTTCCATTCCGGATCCGTCGATTGGGTTTGCTGGGGCGGAAAGCGGCGTTTCCGCCGCGCCGGATAGCGTAGGCGTTGACTTATATTATAACACTGACGCGGGCAAGTATGCCGCCGATGAATAAGAAAGGAGCCTAAAACATGGCAGAAGCAAGCTATATCCCACTTACGGAAGAAGCGCTGGATGATCTCAAAGAATACATCAAGCGTTGTGTTTCACATGCGGAATACCGCGCCGGGGATAAGTGGGAAAGAATCCCTATTTACAAGGTGGAAACGCTGGTTGATGGGCGCGTTGCTATATTTGTACTTTTTGACCATGACGCGCCGGATGAAATCACCGGGATCCGTTTTTATCATAAAAACGGCTTTTTGTGGGCTGGCGGAAATGAAAACCTGAACAAAGTAGAGTTTGAAGAGGGTATTTTATACCGCTACACGCTGAAAATAGTCCAGTCGTCGGGCAAAAGTTAGAAAGGAGTGAGAAAGGATGTATATTCCGGTATTTTGGAAAGATCGGATCGTGGAATTTCCGCGCCGCGTTTCGTCGGTAAGCCTGGGAAACGGGCTTTTTGAATGGACACCGGCGCCGGGCGAGATTTTAGAGAGAGGAACGCAGCAGAGTTCAACCAATTTCGGAAACATGGATTTCGGAACATTGGAAAATGCGCTGATGTCGGCCTATTCTGCAATCAATATCCGCCTGGCGCAAGAATCCGTTGACGATATGCGCGGCCAGGTTATAAGCGTAGACCTTGAAAACACGCTAAAATTTCCGGCCACGAATGCAGAAAAGACGATCACGCTTCCGCAGACAGTCAACAAGGTTGATTATGATGTTTTCGCGGAAGTGGTATCAGCTGACGGGCCAGTGGAGCGCGTGGAGGTTTACGGAAAGGCCCTGAACGCCTTTAAAGTTTGCTATTCCGGCAGCGCTAAAAATGTAACCGTAAAGCTGCATGTAACAGGGGGGTTGTACTGATGGCGAATATTATCATCAAATCAGACGAACGACGCGCACAGGAAGCCGCAATGTTGCGGCAGTTTGGCGGCGGTTCCCTGAAAAATTCAAGCCGGGAAAACAGAGAATACGCGGAGGAAATCAATGCGCGTGTGAATGAAATGAAAAAGGAGGTTGGGATCAGATGAAAGTTATTGAAGCGAACGAGGGGCGCAAGGTTGAGTATGAGGAAAACGGAAGCTGGCTGAATTTCGATGATCAGATCAGCTTGAACCTGAAAAAGATGGAAGCGGATCACGATGTACACGTTGACATTACAGCAGACGCCTTCGGCAGATTGCAGACCGGGGAAGGCGTTTACTATGTGGCACAGCTTACCATACCGGCCCGCCAGTATGAGGAAACGGAAATTGAAAATCCGGATTATGTGGAGCTGACAGAGGATGAAGAAACGGGAGATCCCGGCGCCGGGCATGTAAACCGGACAATCACGAAAAAAGATCCGGTTCCGTTTTCCATGGACAACGTAACATTGACGCTTTACGCATTGAAGGAAGGGGTGTTATAGAATGAAAACATATGATTTTGACAGCTTGAAATTTGCAACGGAAGGGCTTTCTGGCGGCGCGTGTACCGTGATCCAGGATGATGTAGGGCTTCCGTCTTTCATGATTGCGATCAATCAGCGGACAAATGCACAGCTTTTTGAGGGCGGATCGCAGAAAACACATTCCGCCTTTATGGTGGATGATGTGGAGTATAAACGCTTTTTTATCAGCAAATTCCTGAATTGCGTGATCAATGGCCGCGCGTATTCCTGGCCGCTGATGGATCCGAAAGCGGTTATTAACTATGATGATTCAATGGCAGCATGTAACGCGAAGGGGAACGGCTGGCATTTAATGAGCATACCGGAAAGAGCCGTCATTGATCACTTGATTTACAAGTCCGGTTTTGTTCCGCGCGGCAATACACAGTATGGACACAGCCACACGCACACATACGAAGCCGGAGAACAGACCGCGGATGAAAGCGACGGCAGCGGCGGCAGAAGAACAACCAGGACAGCGGCCGGATCCGGCCCCGCAACATGGTTCCACGACGGAACCAGGAACGGGATCGCGGATTGGGTTGGAAATGTCTGGAAATGGGCTTCCGGTATGCGTGTAGTCAACGGAGAAATTCAGATCTTTGTCGGCAACCTGGCAGCGCGACAGGTAAGCGCGGCCCCTGAAAGCACGTACTGGAAAGCGATCCTTCCTACCGGCGCCCTGGTAAATCCTGGAACGTCCGGAACGCTGAAATATACAAAGGATTTCAAGATTGCAACCGCAACGGGCGCCGCTGGCAGTACATACACGCCGAACTTCGGCAACCTGGCAGCAGATACCGGCGTAACGATCCCTGAAATCCTTTATGAATTGCACCTTGCGCCGAAAACCGGCGTAACGCATAGCGGCGGATTCTGGATCAACAACGAGGGGGAACGCTTGCCGATCGTGAGTGCGGGTTGCCTCAACACTTCCCTTTCCGGGCCTTCGGCGCTGTTTTTGGACTACCCGCGTTCTCACGTGAGCACGAACGTCGGTTTCTTTTCCGCTTTCCTTGAGTTGGAATCTGTAATCTGAAAACTGTAATCTGTTTGGGGCCGCGATAGCGGCCCCTATGTTTTGGCATGATGGAAGGAAAATAAAGAAATGGGCGGTTATCAAAGGCGATATGACAATCAGCCGCGCGGGAATCCGGAAACAGACGAAGGAAAAGAGCAGAAAAGCGGATTGATCATATTGCAGAAATCGAAAGACCTTATGCAGTATCTTTATACTTCATGGGTAAAATATCCGCGGAGTGAAAAGCCTGGCTTCGTGGCGGACTATAAACAATGTCTTTTTCAATTCCTGATATACATTATCACGGCGCAGAAAAAGTATTTCAAGAAAACCACGCTTCAGGACGCAGATGTGCAGCTGGAATTGTTACGGCTTTTCAATCAGCTTTCCTATGACATGCGTTTTATTGATGAAAAGCGTTACAAGCTGATTTCTGAAAGGTTATGCGAAATTGGAAGGCTACTCGGCGGCTGGATAAATTCGCAGAAAGAAACCAGCAAAACAACCGCGAAATAAATTTCCGGTGGGGATAGGTCATTAAACGCTTGCCGATCGTGGGTGCGAGTTACAACAACACTTCCAATTCCGGGCCTTCGGCGCTGAATTTGAACAACCCGCGTTCTAACGTGAACACGAACATCGGATTCTTTTCCGCTTACCTTTTTAGCCAGAAGGGGAATGTTTACGGACATTTTCACAGTGCAAGAAAAGGAAAGGGATCTATTCCCGTTCCGGCCGCCTGGCCGGATAAATTGACGTTGCTGTTAATGCAGTTAGTACCGATCATGCGGCTGGCTTATGGGCTGCATGGGAGGGCCTGAAGGGTGCAACGAACAGCGCCGCGCCTATGGCCGAAAGCTATAAGCGCAAGCCCCCGCAAAAGCACAAGCCAGCAAAGCGGGGGAATCTTTATAGAAAGGGAAAGGCTATTGAAAACCTTTAAAGTAACACATGAAGAAATAATAGATTTTGAAAATCTGTTACAAGCGGATAAAAACGCTTCGCAAGGGAAACATTACCGCGATGAAAACCTTGCATTTTCAGCACATAAAAGCGATGAACTTATAAAACTACACAATGAATTGACCTATTTTCCGAAAGACGGGATTCCAGGGAATCCGCTGGAATCTGCATACCACGTCGGAAGATACCGGCGAAAGAAAATCTATGAGCCGAAACCACGGATCATTATGGCGCTGCAATACCGCGATCGCGTTGTACAGTGGGCCTATTATCAAAAATTGAATCCGTTGTTTGATAAACAGTACATAGAGCATAGTTACGGGTGCAGAGTAGGCAAGGGAACCACAAGAGCGCGGGCGCAGCTGCAATACTGGCTTCGCATGGCGTCCAGGAGCGCTAAAAAGTGGTATGTGCTAAAGCTGGATATTGCAAAGTATTTTTACCGCGTCGATCATGAAATCCTGATGAAAATTCTATCTAAGCATATCAGGGATCCGCTGATCCTTCGGGATCTGTATAACCTGATAAATTGCGAGGATACAGCCTTCGGGCTTCCGGCTGGCGTCCAGCCTGAATTATGCGATCGGGAAGAATGGCTTTATAACCGTGGTATGCCGATCGGGAACCTGACAAGCCAAATGTTTGCAAATATCTATCTGAATGAGTTGGATCAATTCTGCAAGCACGATTTACATATCCGGTATTATATCCGCTATATGGATGATATTATCATCCTATGGCCAAACAAAGAGGAATTACACCAAATTCAGGCAGAGATCGAAAGATTCCTGGATGAAAAGTTGCATTTAGAATTAAACAAGAAAACATGTATTCGCCCGGCCTGGCTGCCTGTCACGTTCGTAGGCGCACAGATTACGCCAAAATCGATCCGCATGAGGAAAAGCACAAGGAAGCGCATGTTCCGCAGAATGAAATATATACGCGGGCTGTTTGAAATCGGGCGGATCACGTTTGAAAAAGTAAATAATACCATGCAAAGCTATTTCGGCCTGATTGGAACCTTTACGGCCAGAAACCTTTTGCGGAAAGTCATTGATGAATTTTCGTTTCGCATTATTAAGCATGACAATTCAACCGGGTAAAAGCCCGGTTTTAAATTGTTTAATTCTGAAAGAAAGGGGGCTTTTCTATGTCGGAAGTATCGTTTGAACGGGAAGTGTTAGACCGCCTGACAAAAATCGAAGCGAAGCTGGATAGTTTTGACGCCGCAAAGAAAAAAACATATGACAACGAAAACGACATTATCCGCCTGAAGGATGAAGTCAAGAATCAGAGCGATCGCATTATCAAGCTGGAAGATTCTAACAAATGGCTTCACCGGACAACGGCCGGAGCCGTGATCGGAAGTTTGGTTGCTATTGTGTTTGCATTAGTCCAGGCGGGGATCGGCCTATGAGAACACGAAAGCGCAGCAGAAAGAAAAAGCCGGAGTTTTCAAAGCAAATTCTGACAACCGCAAAATGGGAGTGCTGGATCATTACAGCCTTCGGCCTACTTTTTACGGCAAAGGGCTATGATACATCATTCTTCGCATATGTGATCCCGGTAAGCTGGGGCGGATATGCAATAGCGCGGGCATTTTACTACAATAAGGCAAAATCAGAAAACGCGATCAAACTTCGCGCGGCGTACAAAAAGGCTGGGCTTGATCCGGAACCGGCAGATCGGCAGCTTGAATCAGCACTTGAAGAAGAAATACGTTCGGAATATTAAGGAGGAACAAAGAAAATGGATGTAAACGCCACAACACAAACACTGATCAATGTCCTGGTTATCGTGGTTATTCCCACGCTTACCAAAGCGGCCGTTGATTATATGCGCCTGAAAATCCAGGGAACCAGGATTGAACAGGCGGGGCAGATCGTTCTTGACGCGGTTGATCAGACGAACCAGACGTTCGCGGACAAATTGCGGGAAAGCGGCGATTTCACGAAAGAAAACCAGAAGAAAGCCCTGGAAATGTCGGTGAAGGCGGCACTGGAAAGGATGAACGATCGCACGATTGAATTATTGGAAAAAGAATTTAATAGCGCGGAATCGTGGATCATTTCCAAAATCGAAGCAGCTTGCAAGGCGAACAATGAAAACAAGAATTTTTTTGAATTAAAATAATTGAGGGCGGCCGCGCGGATGATGTGCGGTCGCTTTTCTCTATGAAAGGATCTGATTTTATGTCTAATAGCGCATTAGTAAATTACACACGGATTTCACCGAACAAAAACAGCCCCCGCAATCATGCAATAGATACAATTTCAATTCATTGTGTCGTGGGGCAGTTATCCGTTGAAACAATCGGGAATGTATTTGCACCGTCGTCGGCCGGGTGCAGCGCTAACTATGGGATCGGCGCCGACGGCCGGATCGGGATGTATGTTGAAGAAAAAGATCGTTCCTGGTGTACATCCAGCGGGGCAAACGACAACCGCGCAATCACGATCGAATGTGCCAGCGATACCACTTCACCGTATGCCGTGAATGATAAGGTATACAAGGCCCTGATCAATCTGTTAGTGGATATTTGCCAGCGAAACGGCATTAAATCCCTGAAATGGCAAGCAAACAAGGCCCTGATCGGCCAGGTAGACAAGCAGAACATGACCGTTCATCGGTGGTTTGCGAACAAAGCGTGTCCTGGGGATTATCTTTACAATTTGCACGGGCAGATCGCCGCAGAAGTCAATAAACGGCTGGGGGTATCATCCGGAGCCGCCGCGCCAGCTGCAAAACCGCAGCAGACCAGCAAAACCACAGCAGAAAAAACAATCTGGAATTTTCTTTCCGGAAAAGGGCTGAATGATTTTGCCGTGGCCGGTATCATGGGGAATCTGTTTGCAGAAAGCGCCCTGAATCCGCGCAACCTTCAGAACAGTTATGAAAAAAAGCTGAATATGACGGATGATAAATACACGGCCGCAGTAGATAACGGAACCTATAACAATTTTGTGAGGGATTCCGCGGGCTATGGCCTGGCACAGTGGACATATTGGAGCCGGAAACAGGGGCTTCTTGACCACGCCAGGAAACAGGGGGCTTCCATCGGGGATCTGAATATGCAGCTTTCTTTCTTGTGGAAAGAATTGTCTGGATATACGGCCGTAATGAACACACTAAAAACGGCGGCTTCCGTCCTGGCGGCGTCAAACGCCATTCTAACGGGTTTTGAAAAGCCAGCGGATCAAAGTGCAGCCGTACAGAAAAAACGGGCTGAATACGGCCAGAAATACTATGCCAAGTACGCAAAGAAAGCAGCAGCAGCCCCGGCAGCATTTACGCCGTATCTGGTAAAAGTGACGGCGACAGACCTTCGGATCCGCAAAGGCCCCGGAACAAATACTTCTATTGTCCGTTATTGTCCGCCCGGCGCCTATACAATCATTGCAGAATCGGACGGCCCCGGCGCTTCAAAATGGGGCCAGTTGAAAAGCAAGGAGGGCTGGATCGCGCTGGACTATGCAAAGAAAATATAATTCGTGTATAATGTAATTTAAACTGATTATAAAGTAAATAAAATAATTACAAAATACACTTGACAGTTTTCTATAAAGTGTGATACAATGGCGGCCAGAGGGGGTTATAAAGGGGGTACGGGAAAGCGGCATTTCAGAACGCGCCAGGCGCCCATATAGCCGCCTTTTTCGTTCCCTGGATAAAATCCCCGCTTGCGTCCGTAAAATGCCGCTATGGGGCAAATAGAGCGCCCACGCGGGCAGATATGGGCGGCGCCCGTCCAGCTTGCTTCCTGAATACCATTCAGAACGCGCCAGGCACCCCGTGTAGCCGTTTTAATGCCTTGCATGATAAAATACACACATGGGGAAGAAAAGCCGTACACGGGGCAAATAACGCGCTTGTACGGCGTCATATGCTGGGGCCGTCTGCTTGGACGGTTCCGGAAATGCCGTCCAGAACGCGCCAGGCGCCCCATAAAGCCGTAAATCCCTATGCAGATTCCTAAAATGCCGCTATGTGGCAAATACGGGCTTTCTGCATAGGGATTTTTTATTTTGATGGCTTGTATGTGTATTCCGTTCCGTTTTCAGCGGCGGTTATAGTATCAAGCTGATTTTTGAAACATCCATTTTCGCCTATCTTGCGGGCCTTGCGTTCCGCTTCCGCCTGGCTTCTGGCTTTTACATTCAGCCATTGAAAAGGATTCCCGGTTTCGTCGTTTATGGTGATTTTATATAACTTGTGTTCCGTCCTTTTCAGCTTTCCGCTTCCATTGCATGAATAACAGGGGCCGACGGTGCCGGAACGGTAGATATATTTTCCGGAACCGTTACACTTTCCACACATAACTATTTCTGACATTTTCGATCGCCTTCCTTCCTGGCGGCCTGGCGGCCGCCGCCTGTTTTATGCTTCAGCTAAAATCATGTTAGACACTTTTTCAAAATGTGCCTTTATCCTTTTACTTTCAAGCGTTGTTTCGGATGTTTCGCCAAAATTCCAGGTATAGTATTCGATTTGTTCATCCATGCCTTCCGCCTGGGCCTTGAAATATTCAGCTATTTCCGCCCGGTTAATATCAGTTTTAACTTCGATCGTGGCGTGTTCTTCGTTCCATGCTTTAGCCGTTATCCGCGTTTCAAAGCTGTTTGTAAATATGCTGATAGGCCAGAAACAAATATTGTGTTTTGCCTTGCTGATTTTACCGCGCTTAGAAATTTTTCTAAGAGAGTGATCGCTTCCTGACCATCCAGGATCCCCGGCGGAATGTTCCACATAATAGAATCCGTTATCATTTTTGAAATATGCGCCTGTGATTTCTACAACGTCGCCCGTTTTGATTTCAATACCGTTTTTATCTAACATTTTTATTTCCTCTCTTTCTTACACGAAGATAATAGATTTTGTGCTTCCATTGAAGCTCAAATTGTAATAAATTATTCTATAAGACGTATAACATATTGCAAAAATCAATTCGTCTGGATAATGAATAAATTTTTTCTCAATACGTGTTTTTACTTTTCTCATATATCATACCGCCTTTCTGTAATTTCTTTGATGATACTAATATAACCCATTTTGGGTTATATGTCAACCTTTTTGTAATATATTTTTTATTATTTTTATCCTTTTTAGATTGACTAATAACCGTTTTAGTATTATACTTGTATTATCAAAATAGAAGAGAGGTGCAAAATGTCTATAATTTATAAAAACAATGAGCAAATTTTGATTGAGATAAGGAAAATAATGCTCGAAACTAAGATTACTCAAAGGGAAATAGCTGAAAAACTCGGTATAAAACCGCAAGGACTTACGAAAATGCTAAATAAGAAAAACTTCGGTTTTGAGGACGCAAAAAAAATATTGGATACTATGGGTTATAATTTAGTTGTTGACTTCGAACAATGCACGGAGGAAAATTAAAACATGAAACACGAACTAAGCAAAACCCGGTTATATAGTATCTATTCCGGCATGAAGCAACGCTGTTATAATCCTAATAGCCAGCATTTCCCTTTATATGGTGGTAAGGGAATAACCATTTGTGATGAATGGATGGGAGATAATGGCTTGCAAAACTTTTTTGAATGGTCTTTATGTCATGGATATAATGACAACCTAACTATTGATCGCATAGACAGCAATAAGGGGTATTCTCCTGAAAATTGCCAGTGGATAACATTGTCTCTGAATAGTAGTAGGGCGCATATAGGTGATGTGGAAAATGGTTCTATGAAAATTCTTACATCGGAAAAGATTAGATTTCTTATAAATCGCCGACAGATTACAATGTATTCCGTGGCAGAAGAAACAGGTCAGACACGGCAGAATTTTTCTAATAAACTAAGGCGAGGGGATTTCAAAGAATCAGAACTTCGGGCAATCGCTGAAGCGGTTGGATGTGAATTGAAAATTTCCTTCGTGGACAAAAACACAGGGGAAGAAATTTGACTAATAAAATTAGGGAATGCTGAAAATGCGGCTTTTCTTTTTTCCTAGTTACTCACATAGACGGGAAGCAGACAGAGTCAGAGAACTGATAGAAGGGCTTCCACAGAAAGAAGTCCTGTTTGTGACATTGCCTATGAGGAGAGAATATCATGGCTCGCTTGTCCATACGGCAATAGAAACTTTCATATCCAGTCTGGACGAAGAGAAGTATTTGGATATGGAATATGTTTTTTCAAATGATATGGTAGAGGCTGTTCCTACTAAAAATTGGCAGCCTGTTACAAAGATGGCGATTCCTAAAATTTATGGAGTTCAGTCGGTGGATAAGCAGGAATTATTGGAATTTTTGTGGTCTCAATTTATTCATCCTTTGGAGGAAACATTGGATATTAAATTTGCAGACGATATTTTGGCACATTGCTTATTTAAAGCGTCCTATATCATGAAAGAACGGGAAGGGTTTCTAAATTTTTATAGAAAAGTGATCGAAAAGGTGAAACCCAAGGTGATCATTTATTCACATGGACAGGATATGGCGCTTACGTATCTTCGTGATACGGCAAAGGAATTGGGAATTCCAACATTGGAAATTGATCATGGAGTGGGAACAGTTGACACTTTTCATAAGCATTTGGTGTATGCCGACTATTTGATTGTGTATAGTAATATTGTGGCAAAGAAATGCAGGGAATTGGGAAATGACAAGGTGATAGGGATTGGGAAACCCGGAGCGTATGCTGGCATCCCAGAGCCGCAATACAAATATCCTACTATCGTTATATCGTTTATTTCCAGTTTGGAGAATGAAATATTTACCTATGCAAAAAATTTGGCTGCGAGATTGGACAGAAGCAAATACTTAGTTGTGTATAAGATGCACAGTGCCGAACTGTGGAGTGAGAAAGAAAAGCGGAGAATAGAAGAAACGGAGAATATACAGTTTATCGATGGAAGCCTCGACATCCGAGAACTTGTGGGCATGTCAGACATTGTGGTGGGAATTAGGAGTTCTGGAATATTTGATGCGCTTCCGTTTTCTATGGTGAAAGTAATTGCGTTCAAAGACAAGGCGGATAATTTTAGCGAGGCAAGGCCGAATGAGATTATCCAAGAGGTTGCCGATAATGGCGATATAATTATGGTAGATGATGAAGAACAACTATATCAGGAAGTAGTCAGTTATCACAGGAATGTCAGGTACCGTGCTGAAATTAACAGCTTCTGGCCAGCGGATGCAGAGGAGCGTTTCCGCAAGCTGGTGGACAGCTACTTGTAATGAAGGGGGAAAAATGTACCACGCAGTGATTATTGGAGCTGGGAATATCGCAGCCGGTTTTGATTCGCCACATAGTTCGCATATTTTAACTCATGCCCATGGGTATCAGCAAAATCCTTTGTTTTGCCTGCGTGGATTTTATGACAAGGATCAAACAAAAGCAAAACAGGCGGCGCAGATCTGGGGATGCCGCGCCTACGAGGCTTTGGATGATGCACTCAAAGGCGCAGAGGTTATTTCTTGCTGCGTGCCGGATTCATATCATAAGGAAGTATTGCAACAGGCAGCAAAATATCATCCAAGGCTTGTGATAACCGAAAAGCCTCTAGCTGTATCTATGGAAGAGGCAAGAGCGGTTCAAAGGATCTACGGTGGCAGAATTCCTCTTTTGCTGAATTATAGCCGCAGGTTTTTAAAAGAGTTTCAGAAGCTGCGGCAGGAAATACCTCATTATGGCAGTTTTTTAAAGGGCGTGGGCTATTATGGAAAAGGCATTCTCCACAATGGCTCCCATATGATTGACTTTCTTAGGTTTCTCTTTGGAAGCGCAGAGTGCCTCGAAGTTTTACCAACAGAAATACACGATTTTGACGGAGATAAAAGCAAAGACGCCATTTTAAAGATTGAGGATGGACAGTTTCATATGATTGCCATTGACAGCCGCATTGTAACGATTTTTGAACTGGAATTGCTGTTTGAAAAGATGAGGATCCGCATTCTGGACGGCGGTACTTGGATAGAGCGGTATCAAATAAGAGAGTCCCAAACTTACAGTGGATATTATAATTATGTTTTGTCAAAAAAGGAATCCGTGAATTATAGCAATGCCGTCAGGGGGCTTATGGAACATGCCGCAGATTTCTTGGAACATGGCAAGGAATTGGCATGCACGCTTGAGGACGGCATCAGGGCGTTGCAACTTTGTAGCAGGATTCGAGGTGAATGTTTTTGAAGAAAGTGCTGCTTTTTGCCCGGGATCCGGGCGGGGCGAATGTAATTGCCCCTATTTACGAGAAGTTGGAAGGAACGTATGAGCTCTTGCTCTATGCCAAGGAATTTGCGGTTCACTCGCTGCAGGCAGCAGGATTGCCGGTAAAGGATCTGCAGCAAGAATGGGACTTGAAAAGCCCGAAAGAAGCGATGATTTTTCTGCAGGCAATAAAGCCAGAGGTATTGATTACAGGAACCAGCCTCGATGATTTTACGGAACGCTATCTGTGGAAAGCTGCAGAGCGATTGCAGTTGAAAGCTTTTGCCATCTTAGATCAGTGGATCAACTTGGGGATTCGCTTTTCGGATTGTGATTATAAGCGGCAGGAAATGTATCACAGGAATCGGCAACATCCTTACCTGCCCTATGGGATTTGCGCTATGGATGCTCTGGCAAAGGAATTGCTGCAAAGAGACGGAATTCCAAAAGATAAGATTATTCTTACAGGGCAGCCTCATTTTGATACGGTGCGTGAGAAATTCAAACATGCCAAAGCCGTTTATGGAAAAGAAAGATGGAATATTGTATTTGTGTCAGAGCCTATTTCACAGGATTATGATCATGATAGCGCAGATATGTACTGGGGCTATAATGAGAAGACCATTTTCGACCTTTTATATCGCTGCCTGGAAAAATTGTCAAAGCAGCATGGGGAGAAGATACGAGTGATTATCCGTCCACATCCGAGAGAAAATCCCGCATCTTGGATAAAAGTATTAAAGAAGCTGAAAAATGAAAACATAACATTGGATTGTAATCCGCAAGCAGGCAATTTTTCTGTTATGAAAAGTGCGGATCTAGTCTGCGGCATGTCTTCGATGTTCTTGCTGGAATCTGTGATTTGCAGAAAGCCTGTCTTGAGCATTGAGATTGGCTTAAAACGGGAAAATCCCTTTGTGCTGGACAAGACAGGGCAATGCAAGAGCATATTGACGAAAGAAGAGCTGCTTAGCAGGCTGGAACTATTATTTTTACAATATAAAAACAATAAGAGGAGTGATTCTTGCAGGCTGCCGCAGGATAGGGTCATAGGATATCCCCCCAATGTAGAACATGCGGGAGACCAGATACTTCGGGTAATTGAGGAGGAAATTGGACTATGAGCGTATTGGCGATCAATGGCGGAACAAAAGTCAGGACGACATTATTTCCGGCATACCGTGTCATTGGAGAGGAAGAACAGCAGGCTGTGGCAAAGGTATTGCAAAGCGGGATTTTGTCTAAATACTTAGGTTGCTGGTCAAAGGATTTTTATGGAGGTCCACAAGTACAGGCAATGGAACAGGAGTGGGCGGCATATTATGGCGTGAAACATGCCATATCAGTTAATTCAGCCACTTCCGCTTTATATTGTGCAGCAGGAGCGGTCGGTTTGGCGCCAGGGGACGAGGTAATTGTCTCGCCATATACGATGTGCGCATCTGCTACTGCTCCGCTGATATACAATGCGGTTCCAGTATTTGCTGATATTGAATATGACTATTATTGTCTTGATCCGCAGGACATTGAGAAAAAAATTACCGATAAGACGAAGGCAATTATCGTGGTTGATATTTTAGGACAGCCTTATGACGCAGAAAGAATCAACCAGATTGCAAAAAAGCATGGATTGTATATTATTGAAGATAATGCCCAGGCGCCTTTGGCGACATATCATGGAAGATATGCTGGCACGCTGGGGGATATCGGAATTTTCTCTCTGAATTATCATAAGCATATCCATTGCGGAGAGGGCGGCATTTTGGTGACAGACAATGATCAGTTTGCAGAGCGTATGCGCCTGATTCGAAATCATGCAGAAGCCGTGGTGGAAAACAAAGGCGTTACAAACTTCAATAATATGATTGGCTTTAATTTTCGCATGACAGAACTGGAAGCTGCGATAACCAGAGAACAGTTAAAAAAACTGAAATGGCTGGTGGAGGAGAGAAGAAAGAATGTCCGTTATCTGGAGGATAATTTAAGGGATATTCCATTTTTGTCACTGCCAGGCATACGAGAGGGCTGCGAGCATTCTTACTATATTCATGCAATGAAGTACGACGAGGACGCAACGGGAGTGACAAGGGAACGTTTTGTGGAAGCGATGCAGGCAGAGTTAATGCCCATTGAATTGCGAGAGACAGAGGGAGTCAAGATTGGCCTCGGCTATCTGAAACCGTTATATGCACAGCCGCTATTTCAGAAGAAAACGGCATATGGAAATACTAGCTATCCATTCTCAAAAGATGTGCATTATGATCTGGGAATCTGTCCAGTCTGTGAAAAAGTATGCAGTTCAGAAACCATTTTCCATGAATTGATGCGTCCGTTTATGACAAAAGATGATTTGGATGATGTGCTTAAGGCGTTTCATAAGGTTGCAGATCATTTGGATGAGCTACGCTAAAGGAGGAGAGAGAGTATGGAAGGTACATGTCTGGCAGTGATCACCGCAAGAGGCGGAAGCAAGCGGATCCCGAGAAAGAATATTAAATTATTTTGTGGAAAGCCGATTATTGAGTATTCCATTGAGGCAGCATTAGATAGCGGCGTATTCCAAGAGGTGATGGTCTCCACGGATGACGAGGAGATTGCCAGAATCGCTAAAAACGCAGGCGCAATGGTGCCGTTTTTGCGTTCCAAAGAGAACTCTGGAGACATGGCGATGACTCATGAGGTGCTCATAGAAGTGCTACGTCAGTATCAAGAACAGGGAATTCAGTTTGACAAGGTATGCTGCATATATCCAACGGCTCCATTTTTGACTGCAGAAAAATTGCAAGAGAGCATGGAAAAATTAGAGCAAGCGCAGGCTGATGGCGTGGTTCCGGTGGTGCGGTATTCTTTTCCGCCGCAGCGCTGCTTTGTGATGGAGGCTGGGCTGGTGGAATACAAATGGCCCGAAAACCGTTTGAAACGATCTCAGGACTTAGAACCTTGGTATCACGACTGCGGACAGTTCTACTTGATGCGTGTCGAGCCGTTTTTGCAGCAGAAAAGCATGGTTTTGCAGAAAACCGTCCCGGTCATCATGGATGAGATCGAAGTTCAGGATATTGATACCTTGGAGGACTGGAGGCTGGCGGAGGTGAAATACAAGCTGATGCATCAAAAGGAAGGTGAAAGGCAATGAAAATCAAAGACCGAGAGATTGGAACTGGGTTTCCGGCGTATATCATTGCGGAAATGTCGGCAAATCATGCAGGCAGCCTGGAACGTGCCAAAGAAATCATCCATGCAGCCAAGGAGTCAGGCGCAGACTGTATCAAGCTTCAGACGTATACGCCAGATACAATGACCATTGACTGTGATCACCGATATTTTCAGATTTCAGAAGGTACATGGGACGGAGAGAATTTGTATCATCTATATCAGAAAGCTTATACGCCTTGGGAGTGGCAACAGGAATTGAAAGAGGAGGCAGAAAGAGCTGCGATCGATTTCCTGTCAACGCCGTTTGATCAGACATCTACAGATTTCTTGGAAGGCTTGGGCGTGTCAGCTTACAAAATTGCTTCGTTTGAACTGGTGGATCTGCCCCTTGTGACATATATTCGAGCTGTTGACAAACCTCTTGCCAAAAAGATTTGCATATAAGAAAATATATGTGTAGATTAATCCTTGAGGTGATACATTATGATGACGAAAAGAGAAAACCAACAGATAGAAATGCATTTGATAACAATTGAAGATTTAGTCC
>OFFR01000119.1_pt1 | contig 59336 bp, 48 predicted proteins | sample 1521421 | NCBI WGS metagenome assembly OFFR01 (sample SAMEA3504087, study PRJEB24116) | mouse gut metagenome | biome: mouse gut; feature: mouse-associated habitat; material: faeces | place: Denmark | collected 2011 | reverse complement strand
ATCTCCTTCCCTGTGGGTCAAAATGTGGCGGGGTGTGCCGGGCCGGGCCGGTGCTATGGGGTGGCGCAGTGAGCATCCTCACAATTCCTCCACCCCTCGATCCCTTATTACTTTTCCCGGAGTCCCAACTACTACTTTGTTTTCTGGTACATCTTTTAGGACCACTGTACCCATACCCACCATAGCATGTTTTCCTACTTTTATCTGATTTTTAATTAAACATCCCGGGGCAACGTATCCTTCCTCCTGAATCACAGAACTGCCCCCTAACATAGAAAGTGCAATCACAAGCGAATTATTTCCAATTTGAACATTGTGTGCAATATGACACAAATTATCTATTTTTACATTATTGCCAATACGTGTATCGTCTATAGTTCCCCTATCAATACATGTATTCGCTCCTATTTCCACATTTCTACCAATCTCAACCCCACCAAAATGTGGAACTTTACAATAAATACCTTGTTCGTCTTTAAAATAGCCAAACCCATCTGTTCCTATCACAACGCCTGATGCAATGACACTGTTGCAACCGATTCGGCATGGACACTCTATCTGAACATTATTTCCTATCCGCACATTATCTTCCAGGACTACATCCCTGCAAATAAAACAACCATGCCCTATGGATACATTACGCCCAATTGATTGTGCTTCTATTACAGAATCCTTACATATTACATTAGCGTTCTTCTTTTCAAAAAAACGCTCTATAATTCCAAAAAATACCCCCTTTGAATTATCAACTTCAATTAAGTTTTGAACTGGCAATTTACTATTTTTAAATGAAACTGCCAATTTTATATCTGTCGCCTCAATCTTTTGACCAGAAATAGATTCCTTTACCCAGGTAATTGTTCCTTTTTTATAATTATTCAATGAAGAAAAACCTATAATTTCATCATATAAATTTCCATAAAACTGAAAATCAACTGCTTTTTCTTTCAGGTAATCTATAATATCTGCTATTACTATCTTTTTCATTTTAAATATCCTCTTTGTGCAGGAAATCTTCAACATTTTTTATATTTTCCGATATGCTAATGTATCTTTCATTCTTCGCGTCAGATACAAACTTACCCAATATATCTTTTGTCTCCATTTCTTTTTCCTGATACCAAAAAGCATGTGTCAATATATGCAGTTTATTATGTTTTCCTGATTTTATGATCTGTTCTACGTCTTCCCTCCAATTCATACGTGAATCCGATACATATTTAAACCCTTTTATAAACTCCTCACCATATGAATTAATCATGTTGGGAATCTCTATATTCTGTGATAATACCAGCTTCGAAGGTCTATGCATAGATACTACATTAATCGGTGTGTCAAGCGACAACGATAAAATTTTTTGCTCTTTTTGAATCATTTTTATCATTTGCTCTACACTGGTTAAATCATATTTCATTTCATCAAAGTGCAGGCCCACTACCCCCCCTGGTTAATCAACGTTCTTAACCCCTCTGTGGTCTTTCTTGAGTTAACATTATAAAAGTCTGTACTCAATAACACAAAATATGTTGCAGAAACTCCTTCTTCTTGTTCTATGCTTGCCAATTCCAATGCCTTTTCTACAGAAAAATCTATATCATGTCTTAAAATGGCTGTTTTTTCATTATCAGAATAATTATCATAGCCACAAATATTGTAACCATTTTGTTTTAATAATGTAATTAAGCCACGGTAACCCTCAAAAGTAAACTTCAAAGTGCTGCCTCCTTGTTATATCTTTTCTACTTCCCCTATCAAAACATCATTTCTTTCAGAAATATAAAAACAAGTCAGAAAGTATAAATGCTCTTATGTTTCCCAATGCCAAATCCACCTACATTCCTTTACTTGCTCTATTTTATCTGCCAAGTCATATTCTGTCAAGGCTGTATGCACTCTCCTATAAGTCCATATCAGTCTGGATGCATATCCAAAGCAGCCGGGCACCACTACTGCCGTTTTTCTCTTTGAACTTGAATCTTCCAAATTTACAGAATCTCAATATTATCTTTCTCTTTCATATTTTTTGTAACATTCTTGGTGTCAAAGATGACTTTTGCATTCTTCTGCACCATCTCATAGTCCACATTCGTATGCGCTGTGGTAATCATAACCAGATCATAATCTGCCACGATTTCAGGAGAAATCTCTTTCAGCCCCTTCATAGTCTGTCCGTTTTCCCGGTATTCTGCCACCCAGGGATCATAGAAGTCCACATCAGCGCCTACTTTATGCAGCTCATCAATGACACGGATGGCAGGGCTTTCCCTATAATCATCAATATCCTGCTTATATGCCACGCCCAGTACCAGCACCCTGGCGCCATTGATAGCCTTGCGGTGCCTGTTCAGAATATGCATGGCACGGTCCACACAGTAAACAGGCTGTCCATCGTTGATAACCATGCTGTTTTCAATCAAAGTAGTATGGAAACCATATTCCCTTGCCTTCCAGGTCAGATAATAGGGATCCAGCGGAATACAGTGTCCTCCCAGACCAGGTCCCGGATAAAATGCCTGAAATCCGTAAGGCTTTGTCTTGGCCGCATCAATCACTTCCCAGATGGAGATTCCCATCTCATGGCATAATCTGCCCAGTTCATTGATCAGGCCAATATTAACGTTCCGGTAAGTATTCTCCAGAATCTTCTCCATTTCGGCAACAGCCGGACTGGAAACAGTATAAATTTCCCCCTCAAGCACAGCAGCGTACATGGCTGAAATTACTTCTGCCGCATCCTTGCCAACACCGCCTACCACTTTAGGGGTATTCTTTGTTTTATAGATCAAATTGCCGGGATCCACACGCTCCGGAGAAAATCCCAGATAAAAATCCTCTCCACACTTTAAACCGGATCCCGCCTCCAGAATAGGCTTTACCAGTTCCTCGGTAGTTCCCGGGTAAGTCGTACTCTCCAAAACTACCATTGTATTCTTGGAAAGATGCTTTGAAATCGCCTCGGCAGAAGATTTTACATAACTGATATCCGGCTCCTGGTGGATATCCAGCGGTGTCGGTACACAAATCGCAACAAAATCTACATCTTTGATAAAAGAAAAGTCCGTGGTGGCCGACAACTTCCCGTTCCTGACCAGTTCCGCAAGATCGTCATCCACTACATCACCAATATAGTTATTTCCCTCATTCACCAGTTTTACCTTTTCGCCCTGCACATCAAAGCCAATGGTCTTAAAGCCGGCCTTTGCCTTTTCCACTGCAAGCGGCAGGCCCACATAACCCAGACCTACAACACCACATACAATTTCCCGTTTTGCAATTTTGTCCAACAAAAGTTTTTTCATATTTTCTCCATTCTGCCACTATAGCATGTATTATATATTACCAATTTAAATTCATACTTTCAACAATAATATCTGATTTCCCCACTATTTATCGGCCGAAATCTCTTCCCAGGTTCTGACCTTTCCCTATTCTGGCATGTCTGAAGGAGTACCTTCAAAGTCGTCACAAATAGAAACGTTACATTTTTCAACCACATTTCCCTTTTCATCCACCCTGCCAATCACCTTAGCCGGGATCCCGGCCACCAGGGCATAATCCGGCACATCCTTTGTCACCACTGCCCCCGCTGCTATCATAGCACATTTCCCAATCGTATGTCCACACACAATTGTGGCATTGGCCCCTATGGAAGCCCCTTCTTTTACCAGAGTTTCTTTATAATTCTCATGTCCTTTGGGGAATCTGGCTCTGGGAGTCAAATCATTTGTAAATACACAAGAGGGCCCGCAGAAAACGCCATCCTCCAGCCTGACTCCCTCATATAAAGACACATTGTTTTGAATCTTTACATCATTTCCGACCACCACATTATTGGATATATTGACATTCTGCCCAATTGAACATCTCTTTCCAATCCTGGCTCCCTTTTGGATATGATTAAAATACCATATTTTTGTGCCTTCCCCGATTTCTACCCCTTCATCCACATAACTGCTCTCATGTACAAAATATTTTTCCATTACGCCACCTTCTTTCCGCAAAAACCTGACGTAATATACAAAAGATCCAAACTCCTGATTTTGCTTTTAGTTATTGCCCCCCCGGTCATTCTTTTCATGTTTTTAATAAAACTATGATGATCCATGGCAAAGTTTCCGCTAACCGCCTGGTCATCTCCCACATTTTTAGTTACTACTGCTCCCATATTTGCCCGGCTGTTTTTTCCTAACGCAATTCCATTACGAATTGTAGCACCAAATCCAATCCACGCATTCTCATGAATCTCTACTCTTCCACCGATACCGGAATTAGCTACAACCATCACATTTTTGTCAATCTTTACGCCATGTGCTACATGAACCAGATTATCTATTTTCACATTGTCACCAAGAACAGTATTGTCCCAAGGATAAATTGCCCGGTCAATACATGAGTTGTTTTGAATTTCAACATACTCTCCAACTTCAACGCCACCTACATGCTCGACTCCCATAATTCCAGACTGATTGCGTTTAAATTCAAAACCACATCCGCCTATGACGGCTCCTGCGCGAATAATACTCCCTTTTCGGATTCGTACATTCGGATAAATCATCACAAAAGGCTCAATAACCACATCTTCTTCTATTATCACATTATATTGACTTATCTCGGCTAATTTACTTATTTCAGCAGTGGAATCAATGCAGGAACAAAACTGCTTTCTTGTATACCACTCCGTTTTCGACAGCAAATTATGCATTGTAAAGAAGAATAAACGGGGTTCTTCTGTTATAATGGCACCTCTCTCCTCGTTTACCACTACCCTGGACAGTTCCTCATTTGTTATCACCATAGTGACATTGGACGGTATTGAATTTATATATTTTTCACTGTCAATAAAAATACACGCCTTGAAATCGCATTTTGATTCACTTAACATGAAAACATCAAAACTTTGTTCATTAACAATTTTATATCCTATTGTAAGACTTAATCTTTCAAAAACTTCTGAAGCCTTCATATTATTCTCCAATATCACCTCTCATGACACTTTCAAACTTCTTCGCCAGCACCGTGTAATTAAAATGTTCTATGACTGCATTTTTACCATTCCTACCCAATGTGTTCCTCTCTTGTTCAGACATGCTCATCAGTTTTTTAATTCCTTGTATCAATTCTTTTACATCCCCCGGCTCTACACTCACACCGCAATGATATCTCTTCACATAATTATTCGGGGCATTCACCGCATACAGCAGCGGTTTTCCTCCCATCATGGAATCATAAATTTTATTCATGGCAATGCCAAAACGGTACAAGGGAGAATTCATTGCCCCAATATACACACAGTCAAACAAATCCAGCAGTTTCGGAACGGAAAGCTTTGGAACCGGCGGTAAAAAACAAATATTTTCCAACTGCTTCTTTTTTGCCTTTTCCTGAAGCTTTTCTTTCTCCACCCCATTACCAACCAGGACAAATTGTATATTTTTGTCATCCCTCAAACATTCTGCCGCATCTATCAATATATCCAGCGCGTTGCTTAAGGCATGTCCCCCAAAGTAACCTACAATAAATTTTCCCTGCTCCCGGTATTTTTCAAGTGCTTCCCTATGTTCCTCCGGGATCTCTTCCGGATGTTCCCAGTCCCCTAAAACAATACCATTCGTAATATGGCAGAATTTTTCTTCCTTCAGGCCATGCTTCATCATATATTTTTTGGCATAGGGTGGCAGCGACACCACATAATCGGAATGTCTGTAGGCAGAATTTTCCCCTATCTGCATGGCAATCACAAAAGGGTTCCATTTTGGCATCCCCCCTACTTCCGTTAAAGTGGACGGCCACATGTCATGTACTTCATGAATCAGCCTGGCATGGGAAAACTTTGCGATTCTTTGTGAAGCATACGTGTCAATCGGGTATGTTGAGGAAGAAATCACCACATCCGGCTTTATATGTTTTGCAATCATTTTCGCCTGCATCCATAGTTTTCCCACAAAGCGAAACATGGTAATTGCCCTTTGGGCACCATTGCCTTCATATGTGCCGGTCTTCACCCAGTAATAGGTCAGACCCGCTATGTTTTCTTTCTGAAAATCCTTTTCTACAACCGGATTTTTTTTTCGGAGATGAGAATAGTCTCCTGCAATCACAGACACTTTGTGCCCCAGCTTTATCCATTCCTGCCCCAGATAATAAGGCCTGAATTCCATTCCCATTTCCATCGATCCGGCATAATGATTAATGATCAGAATATTCATCTATCCGCTCCGCTATCCCACCACAGCCCAAACTGTTCTTATCATCGTTCCCAGCTCATTGATCACGGAAAACTTCCGGATCGCCCCCAGGTTATACTTCATCTTCCCCGGCAGCACTTTATCCACATACACCTTATCCACGTCCCCGGCCTGGCTCAGCAGCCTGTCCTCGTCCTTATACCGGATGCTGGCCTCGCTGGTAATCCCGGCAGGCAAAAGCAGTGTGGCATACATTTCCCTGGAATATGCCTTTACATATTTCTTCACTTCAGGCCTCGTGCCCACGAAACTCATATCTCCCAGCAGTACATTGATCAGCTGGGGAATCTCGTCCAGTCTGACTTTCCGGATTTTCGCCCCCACCTTTGTGATTCTGGCGTCATTCCCTACCGTCACCTGGCTTCCCATCCTGTCCGCATGGTTGACCATCGTCCGAAACTTAAAGATGCGGAAAACCCGGCCATACTGGGTCACTCTTTCCTGCCTGAAAAATACAGGCCCCCTGCTGTCTATTTTTATCCAGATTCCCAGTATCAGAAATACCGGGGAAAGCAGCAGCAGCATAACCGCTGACACAGCCACATCAAACATCCGCTTCAGAAGCAGGCTTCCCCGGCGTTTCTGCAGAATATTATAATATACCCTGACTTCCGGGCACTGCATCCATTTGGGAAGTTCACACCAGTCTTTCAACATGACAAACTCCTTCACTGCGGTTCCTTTCATGCCTTTCAGTTCATCAGGCGGCTCCACTGACAACAGTCACAGTACCCCACGGCCGCGCCGGCATTGTCCCCGGGAAAGCCCTACCTGAACCGTCCGGCATACCCCGCCTGCCTACTTCACTTCTTCCAGCACTTCCTTCATGCATGTTATCACATACTCCACATCCTCATCCGTAAGCCTGGTGTGCAGAGGCAGTGAAATTTCATTCTCGTACTGATGATATGCATTGGGATAATTCTGAATATCAAATCCCAGATTTTTATAGGCAGTCATCATGGGCAGGGGTTTGTAATGTACATTGGTGGCCACACCTCTCTCCGCCATGGCCATGATCATCCGGTTTCGCTTCTCCACATCTGCCCCGGGTACCCGCAGCAGATACAGATGGCCGCTGGAACTGTGATCTGCTCCGTAATGATCCAGCACCCTGCATCCCAAGGGTTTAAATGCGGCATCATACTTTTCCGCAATCTCTTTTCTTCTGCCCAGTAATTCCGGATACCGTTCAAACTGTACCAGTCCGATGGCTGCTGCCACATCTGTCAGATTGCATTTGTAAAGCGGTGCCACAATATCATATTCCCAGGCACCCAGCTGATCCTTCTTCAGGGCGTCCTTCGTCTGTCCGTGTAAGGAAAACAGCATAAACTGCTGGTAAATATCATCGTTGTCAAAGCCCGGAATATTCTTCCAGACCACCGCACCGCCCTCCGCGGTAGTCAGATTTTTCACGGCATGAAAAGAGAAGGTGGTAAAATCCGCCACGGACCCGCTGCGCTGTCCCTTCCTCACGGCGCCGAAGCCATGTGCACTGTCTGACACCACAATGATTCTTCCGAATGCCTTCTGCACCTCATTTTCCGGCCGGAATAAATGTTTCTTCCGCTCCACTATATCGAAAATCCGGTCGTAATCGCACATAATACCGCCGATATCCACCGGCACAATCACCTTGGTCTTTTCCGTAACAGCCGCTTCCAGCTGGTCATAGTCCATTTCAAAAGAATCCCTGGCAGTATCCACGAACTTCACTTCCGCTCCCACATGGCATACCGGGCTGGCGGAGGCCGTATAAGTATAAGCGGAGGTAATCACCTCGTCCCCCGGGCCGATTCCCAGGAAGCGCAGCGTCATCTCCAGACATGCGGTGGCAGAATTCAGGCAGACTGCCTTTTCCGTGCCGCAGTATTCCGCAATCTTCCCTTCCAGTTTCTTCGTCCTGGTTCCTGTTGTAATCCATTCACTCTGCAGTGCTTCCGTGACAGCCGCCACTTCCCGCTCCGTGATATCCGGCGGGGAAAATTTGATTGCTCTCTTTTCCATTTGTATTATATCCCCTTCAGTCGTTCTCTGATTTCTTCCACACTGAGCCATTCCGTATTGCTCCCGGAACTGTAGGAAAAGCCTTCTTCCACTTTCCGCCCCGTGGGCACCGCCTTTCTGGCATTGTTGAATACCATTTGCGGATATATGATAAAATGTTTGTCATATTCATAGGTGGTAAAGGAATCTTCCGCAGTTACCATAATCTCATGCAGCTTCTCCCCTTCCCCGATACCGATCTGACGCATGGTACAGTCCGGGCACATTGCCTTTGCCAGATCCGTGATCTTAAAGGACGGAATCTTGGAAATGAATGTTTCTCCCCCCTTTGATTCTTCCAGCGCCTTGACTACCAGTTCCACACCTTCCTGCAGGCTGATCCAGAATCTTGTCATGCGATAATCCGTGATAGGAAGCTCCGTCTTTCCCTGGTCCAGAATGCTTTGGAACAAAGGAATCACCGATCCCCTGCTTCCTGCCACATTACCGTACCTGACAATGGAAAAGCTGATATCCTTGGCGCCGGTATATGCATTTGCCGCAATAAACAGCTTATCAGATACCAGTTTGGTGCCGCCATACAGATTCACCGGGTTCACTGACTTATCCGTGGAAAGTGCCACCACCTTTTTCACGCCCTTGTTCAATGCCGCCTCAATGACGTTCTGCGCCCCGTGAATATTGGTTTTGATTGCTTCCGCAGGATTATATTCACATGCCCGCACCTGCTTTAACGCCGCCGCATGAATCACATAGTCCACGCCTTCGAACGCTCTTTCCAGACGCTCCTTGTCCCGCACATCCCCGATAAAAAAGCGAAGCTTGTCCAGGTGCTCCCTGAATTCGTTCTGCATCATGAACTGCTTAAACTCGTCCCTGGAATAAATGATAATTTTTTTCGGATTATCATTTTCCAGCATATATTTTGTAAATGCTTTTCCAAAACTGCCAGTACCTCCTGTAATCAGGATTGCTTTATCTTCAAACATCATGCCTCCTTTACAGACTGCTCTGCTTCATCTCCAGAAGTAATCCTCTGCTCATATCCACATTTTCCCATTATTTTACCACTCATTACCTGAATACGCAACCTTTTCCGTATCATCTTTCGGCACTTTTCTGATCACTTTCGTGATTATTTTCCTTTTCGTTCATTTCTGCTACCGTCCAGTAAAAATAATAGTCAGAATAGTAATCATATCTGACCGGAACTGCCTTTTGTCCTGTTCCGGCTTTCTCCGCGCCTTCCTTGATTTCTCCATACCCATCTTCCTGTACATACCCTGCTGCCAGTACCATATCGTAGTGATTATACTGGAAGGAGGAAAAATACAATTGCCACTCACCCTCTGTGGTTATTTTCTCAAACTGGCCTTTGTCAAACTGTCTGCACTTCTGATACAATGCCAGCGCCGCCAGCCTTGTCTCTTCCCGGTTCACAATACCAAAGCGGGTGCATAGCATATTTCCCACTCTTTCAGCCAGTCCCTTTAATCCTTCTTTATCCTTAATATACCCCCAGGCTTTTTTATCTATACACTGCAGCACATTTCCCAAAAACGCCAGATAACAATAAAAATCTGTCTTTTTCCAAATGAACGAAATACTGTCCTCACTGCCCATTTTTTCTGCCTTGTTTTCCCATTTCCCGTCTCTGGCCTTCAGCACATTTTCCAGTGTCTTCTTTCCTTCTCTCCAGAGCCCTTCCAATGACGAACCGGCCTCCATAAGACTTTCGGCCGTGTTGATCAGGACTCCTGCCTGGTCTTCCACCATTGCTTTGCCGATTTTTTCCACAACACGATTTGTCTCAGTACAGAATTCCCGGTAATGCTTTTTCAGCCAGTCCAGCAGAATTTCTGCCTTCAGCAAAATGGGATTATTGGAAATAAAAAAATCAACATAAGTATTCGGAAATTCCGGCTGTCTCTCCAGCATTTTTTTAATTTCCCAGATTCCTTCTCCTCTCTTCATGGCAAAGGAAGGATTATATGCCGCAATCTGTAATAGGCGTCCTTTATCATAAACAATTTTAATTTCCTGCTCTGCGATGTTTCCATCATCCCTGTTCACTTCCAGGTACCGGCATGCATCTATATTGAACAATCTCCTATAAGCAAAAGTGGTCGTGTTTCTCCCCTTTTCCCTGCCGCACCAGCAGGAATATTTTCTTTCCCTCCCACGCACTTTCTGCTCTGTCCGGGACTTCGTCATGGGCATATAGCAGTTCCCGCAAATAAAAAAATTACTGCTTTGACTGATATCAAAATAAATCCGGTTCCATTCCTGCAGGTCATCGCAAAGCCGGAACAGAAAAGACATAGGGTTTTCCCGAAATATATTTTTATAATATTCGCTTTTCTTTTTTCCCTGATTGCGGTATTTCAATGTATGATTGTAAATCATCAGGGCAGAGATTTCAATAACTGCCCTCTTGACCGGGGACAGCATGGCGATTTTGCCATTATCATAATATTTATAAAGAAGAATCACAGCCGACAGTGCTCCGTGATCTCGTTTTCCCACACGTTCAGCCACTTCCTTCTCTCCTGCCACTTTGTATAAAAGGCTGTCCTGAAGAACAGACTGAATGGTCGAAATGGTTTCCACCTCCTGGACAAACAAGTGGGAAAACGGCAGAAAATCTCCCAGTTCCCTTACCGTCCGTCCAATATAGGCAATCGGATATCCGATATCATGCAAAAGTGCTGCTACAATCGCCGATGAAAAAAACAGATACCGGTATATCTCTTCCTCCGCCTGGTCCCCGGAATTTTTCTCATCTGCCTGCCATTTTGCATTGCAGTTCAGTTCATTTTTCACACTGTTTCTGATCAGTTCCGCTACTTTATTGTTTATTCTCTGATACAACTGCCGGCAAACTTTCTCATACTTCAGGTCATTCAGAAAAACGAACATTTCATACATATTTTTTACCTGGTGCACATAATGATCCCTGTAGTATGTATAATCATGTTCACTTTTATTGTATTCCAGGTGCATCATCCATTCAAAATAAAAATAAGACGAATGAAACAACTGTCCGATTCCATCTATATCCACATAGCTGTCAAGAAACTTTTCCGAAGTCAGTTCGATAATCTCGCAAAATTCTTCTTCCCGCTCCCCATATACCTTCTTCAGGGTCTGATAAGTGTCTTCAATCTCATTCAGTGTCCATCTTCCATCCCTCTGATGCGGAAAACCAGCTGTCAGGTTCTGCCATTCTTCATTCTCATGGCTTCCTGCATCTGTTTTTCCCGAATGTAGATCCTTTGCAGGATCAAACGACCTGATGAACCTCTGCATTGATTCAAAATCAAAACGTGCCATTCAAATTCCCCCTAAACCCCTTAAATCTCGTATACAAATGGTTCTCTTTTGTCATCCCTGCAGAAATCATAATATTCTTTTTGATATTTACATGTAATACTCTTAATTCTTCCTTTATCCTGGTTCGAAATTCCTCCTAACGTCTTTAGGGCCTCATCCTTAAATTCATCCTCATGCACTTCGCTGAAGACAGCATACACCTGTGTATATCTGTCCTCCTTCCCTGAATCCTCCAGTGCAGACTTCACGGCTTCTCCCGCAGCGTCAAGATGACTTCTGTCTGCCGTGGTCACAACATAATAGTGAATTTCATCCTTCTCATTGCTTATACGGACAAATTTCCTCAATAATTCCAGCATAATGCTGGAATACTCATCATACCCCGGTGGCATATCAATCACAATATCGGTATATTGTCCCGTCTCTTTTTCCTCTCCCGCAGCCCCATTATCTGCACCGTAACAGCGCAAATCCTTAAGCAGCCTGCAAACCTCCAGCCTGAATTTTCCTATGCTCAGGTCAGGAAGCCTTCCGTCTATGTAACGGAAAAAATCTCTTTCCGCACTTTCCGGAGAACAAAAGACGAAGTCCAGATAACCATTGAATCCAATATTTTTAATATCTGATTCCGGGGCGATTACAGCGCCTTCCGTAACAATAGCAGTTATGGCCATGTTTTCTTTCCATACATAGTCATTCAGTGTCTCCTGTCTGTATTCCCTGCGGAAGCGAAACGAATTGGCATTCTTTTTACTGCCAAGCCTGTTTTGGAGACGGGATTCCTCTATCTTCTCCAGGGTATCCCCATTCTGTTCCTGTATCTTGTAAAAAGCTTCATATGCCGCCTTATCTCTGGCATAAATCAATGTCTTGAGCCCGGAGCCTTTAAAATCTGCATCCAGCAGAAGAACCCTGGCCCTATTTTCATTTGCGTTTTTTTCGGCCAGTTCCATGGACTTAAAAAGAGAGAATGCGGTTTTCCCGCATCCCCCCTTCACTGAATGAACAATGTGGAATCTCATTTTACCCATCTTACTTTTTCCTCCCTCAGGTCACTGTAAGCATATAAACCGCTATCCTGATACCCCAGTTCCCTGCAGGCTTCGTGAATCTTTCCAATCACATTTCCAAAAACCGCCTTATCCAGTTCTGTACAGTATTGTTTCCTGAAATCATTCATCAGAAACTCTTCCCTTCTGTCAATGTCCCTGAGCTGGTAACGGCTCAGATTCCTGATAACAGAATATACGGTTCTTCTGGATTTAAATAATTCATCCGCAAAGGTTTCTTTCCTGTTTCCCACTCCTGCAGCGACTATTTCTATTTCCTTGTTCCAGCAGATATGTTGTTCCAGATAGCCGGTCTTAATCAGATATCCCAGCAAAATAGCCTTTACATTTCCGGCCCTGGCTATCACCGCATTACTCACCAGTCTTCGGAGATACCTGTTCACGCAGGAATCCTGCCCATGATAAAAACACTCATTAAAAAGCATCTCAAGAAATGTCTTTACCTCCCTGGTCTGTGCTTCGCTCATGGCTCCCGGTTCCAGACGCATCTTACAATTAATTTTCCCTTCCGGTATATGCATGGAATAATTAAATACTAAAAAGGCTTTCTTCAGCATGCCAATCGCCTGCACCGATTCCGCTTCCCACATATCTTCCAAAATAGTCCTGCGGTATTGATCGTCAATACTCTTAAGAAGCTTCCAGACGTCAATCATGACCTCTGTCTCGGTGTTTTCCAGCAGCCTTCGCATGTCTTCCGCTTCTGTTTCCGGCTTCTGCGCAGTCCCCGGCACCTTGTAAACGCTTATGGTCCTTCCACCATAGTCTTCGTCATTGCAGACATTCCGGTGATATAAATCAACTTCTCCCACTCTTCTCCCCTGGCTGATATAGAGGTACACATCACACTCTGGCGTCACCGCATGATGAATTGCGTGGAAGAGTTTCGCGCTGAATTGCAGTCTCGCCGTAGTATTGGTGGACATTCCGTTCAGCCACTGACCGATCATCTCATATTCTTCCCGGTATAAAATCAGTTTTTCTGCCGTATTTTCCGTATTCCCAGCCCGCTCATGCAGCCACTCAAGCTGAGGCATTACCATTCTCTCTTCCAGAGATTTTCTGGCTTGTCCTGCACTGTAAAAACAGCCTTCATCCATAAAAAACACCATGTCGAACTGGTGAAACAGAATTTCAAGGTCGGACACCAGCAGGAGATTAAACATCCTTTTATCTTCTGCCCTCAGCCTTTTTTCACCTGGGGCAATCCGGAACAGCAGCCTTCCCTCCTCTGTCTTTACACGGTCTAACCTGAACAGTTGTACATCAGCCCGGATTTCACAGTCTTTACACTCTCTATAATACTCCTCTATCAGTTCAGGCTTCTGAACCTCTCCCACACAGGCAATCCGCACTTGTGCCGGAAAAGACTCTTTATGGTGTGTATCCAGAAAATGTCCCACCTTTTCGATAAACCTGATAGACGAGATTTCTGTCAGGCCGCCTGCCTCCTGTATTGGCAACAGTTCAAAGCATCTCGCATTCCCTTGTGCGGAAGTCCGCAAAAATACCTGGTCTGAAAGAGAAATAGTATATCCCTGATAGCGTTTTTTATTTCTCTCCATGATAACCCGCGCCAGTTTACTGCCGCCCTGTTGCTCCAGCACCTCTCCCAGCGCTTTTGCTATCATTTCCATAGGATGGCATCTGGGAATCAGCAAACGGTTTTCCATGCTAAGCATACAGCCTTTCCAGCGCATCAGCAGTTCCAGCTGGCGCACAAAGCGCCCGCAGTCTTCCTTTAAATTCCTTGTTGTAATTTCATATACAAGCTGTTTCAGCAGTGCAAGATACTTCTCGGCAAATTGTTCCAGATTCTCCCCGCAGCTTCTCCCCTCCAGGAATTCCCCCCACGCTTTGCTGTCTGCCTCCAGAAGTTTATTCCAGAGATCCAGCACCTCCGGATTGCATTCCAGTTCCTGTCTGCGCGCGCTGTCTTCTATCAAATCCTGCATTGTGTCTGCATTCAGTACATCCTGCCCAGCCTTACACAGTGCATCGGCAATTTTATTCTGCAAACTATCATCTTTCATCAACATCTCCATGCGGTTCACCTTTAACCCCATCTTATGCCATATGCCCTGCCGAATGTACCATTCTACCCGAAATCTCTGTCATCAGAATTACAATGTGTTCTATCCTGAAAAGCGATATTTCTCATTCATAGTGTAACAAAATTGTAATAATATGTCAATGAATAATTCACAAATGCACCCTCGTCTGCAGTTGTCAAGTAAAAAAAGCATATTATTTTTCTTTGGGCAGTACGGTTATATTTCCTGTCCTACTCCCCTTTCGGAGTATACGTAGGCACGATTTGTTTGATATATTCCCTGATATCATCCGGTTCTTTTACCACATATTCCCTCAGCCCTTCCAGCTGTTTCATAAACTTTTCTTCGTCAATCTGTATGGGTTGTCCGATATGGATCATCTTGTTGGCGGTTTCCTTCATACCCTCTTCCGCCATAAGCATCTCCTCATACAGCTTCTCCCCGGGCCGCAGGCCCGTAAACTGTATGGCAATATCTTCCCCCACCTTGTAACCCGAAAGTTTGATCAGGTTCTCTGCCAGATCCAGGATTTTCACCGGCTCTCCCATATCCAGCACGAAAATTTCCCCGCCCCTGGCGTAGGCGCCTGCCTGCAGCACCAGGGACACTGCTTCCGGTATGGTCATAAAGTAGCGGATAATGCTGGGATCCGTCACGGTCACCGGTCCCCCTTCCGCGATCTGTTTTTTGAAAAGGGGAATCACACTGCCATTGCTGCCAAGCACATTGCCGAACCGGACCGCCACAAATTCCGTGTCGGAATGTTTGTTATAGGTCTGGACAATCATTTCGCAAATACGTTTTGTGGCTCCCATAATATTGGTGGGATTCACGGCCTTGTCCGTGGAAATCATCACAAAACGCTTTACCTTCCACTTGTCCGCCGCCTGCACCACCTTCCAGGTGCCAAGCACGTTGTTCTTCACCGCCTCATTGGGGCTGACTTCCATCAGCGGTACATGCTTATGGGCTGCGGCGTGATAGACAATATCCGGGTGATAGTTCTCGAATATCTGCTCCATCCGGTTGGTATTCCGCACGGAAGCAATCAGCACCACCAGGTCCAGCTTCGGATATTTTCTCACCAGCTCCTGCTGAATGTCATAGGCATTATTCTCATAAATGTCCAGGATCAGAAGCTGTCTGGGCTGATGGCACGCAATCTGTCTGCACAGCTCGCTGCCTATGGAACCGCCGCCCCCTGTCACCATGACAACCTTGCCGCTGACGTATCCCATGATCTCGTCCATATTTGTCTTGATAGCCTCCCTGCCCAGGAGGTCTTCGATTTCCACTTCCTTCAGCTTGGACACGGATACCTCACCGTTGATCAGCTGATAGGTGCCCGGAATGGCCCGGAGTTTGCATCCCGTCTCCTTACAGATATCCAGAATGCCTTTCCTCACCTGGTGATTTGCGGAAGGAATGGCAAAAATAATCTCGTCTATCCCGTATTCCGCCACTGCATCCAGAATTTTATCCCTGCCTCCCACAATGGGAATTCCCCGCAGAAGCTTTCCCTGACATCCCACTTCGTCATCTATGATGCATTTCACACGCAGATTGATATACTGGCTGGACTCGATTTCCTTTATAATCATGTTGGCCGCCGCCCCTGCGCCGATAATCATCACATCCACCTTATCATTCCCCGAAAAGATGCTGGCTCTCTTGGAATTCAGAACACGCAGAATGCGGTAACTGAACCGGATCATACAGGTAAATGCAAACAGAAAAAACCAGTAAAGCACATAGTAGCTTCTGGGCATCAGCCGGCTGGTCATATAGCAGAAAATCACCTGTGCCAGGGCCGCGCAGCTGGTGGCAAACGCAATATTGATCAGTTCCGTGGCGCTGGCATACCGCCAGACACTCTTATATAACTTCCAGATTAAAAAGAAAAAGAGTGTCAGTGCAATCGTATAAGGAAGGATAAATTCATATTTATCCAGATATTCCTGCGGAATTTCCTTAAAGCTGAACTCAAAGCGCAAAAATATCGCCGCAAAAGAGGCCACCACAATGGACATGATGTCCATCAGGATCAGTGCAAAAATTCTATTCATCGGTATTCTGAGAAAATTCGTATTTTTTTTCATGATAGCTGACTCGTATAACCTTTCTTTTATCATTCCCGGCAAAGTCCCGTCCACTGTCAAATCAGTCCTTTTTCCGGCAGGAAGCCGCTTCCCTTAAGCCGTATCGCCCCGCAGCCGCCTGACGGCCTGCGGAGTTTGTCTTTGTAAGCTATATTATAACACTTTTTGCCGCAAAGCAACCATTATCACAATTTTTTACCATGAAAATCCCGAATCCGGCCCGCCGGGCCGCCGTTTCCCGCAGGCACTCTCTGCTCACATTCCGGCTGCAGATGCCCCTGGAAACATCTGCCTGCAAAGAAACTTCCATTTCCGGAAATCATCCTGAAACAACTGTATATTCCTGTGCTGCCCGCCTGAAACGGGCTGCCGCACATATTCGCACGGCAGCCCGGATATTTACCACTTATTCTCTTCGTTTCATCTTTCATACCTCCGCGATGGCTGCAAAATTATGGCTCTTTTTTACAGCGGCCGGCGCGGATTTTCTGCCGGATCAAGGCCTGGTTTCCGTACAGTTTTGAACCCCGGCTTCACATCAGGCCCCTGCCGGGTACCGCGTTTTCTCACTCAATATCCGGTGACCATTCGATATCCGTGTCTCCGGTGCTTGGCGTCGGCGTAGGTTCCGGTGTGGGCTGTGGCGTGGGCTCAGGCGTGGGCTGCGGGGTGGGTTCCGGCGTCGGCTCCGGTGTGGGCTCAGGCGTGGGCTCCGGGGTGGGTTCCGGCGTCGGTTCGGGCGTGGGTTCCTGCGTAGGAGCCTGTGTCGGCTTTGTTGTGGGTTTCGGCGTTGTCGTCGGCTTGGGGGTAGCCGTGGGTTCCGGCGTGGCGGTCGGCGCTATCTCCCCCTGCTCGTTATACGTTTCTGTGGTGGTTTTATATTCAAAGTTATCCTTATTGGTCCACAAGTCAAATATTTCTCCCGGTCCTCCGGTATATTCGGATTTCGTGTATTCACCCACTATAATCCCCTGGGAGTAAGTGCCCTCCTCTTTGAGAATGTATCCCTTCTCCCCATCAATATACCATTTTTCAAACGCTCCCTCATATTTTCCTTCCGACACCGCCGTCTGCAGAAGCTCCACAATGCGGCCCGCCTGCTTCAGCAGCAGCATATTGTTATCGGAACCCTGGAAATATATATTTACATATGGCTTCTCCTCAATATCATGCCCCACCTGGACAGAGAGGAGTACAGCTTCTCCCTTTTCCAGGATATAGGTTCTTGCGCCTTCATAGAGCCCTTTTGCCAGAATCTCAAACCATTCCTCACTGCTCACCGCATGAATTGCCTCTCCCACATACTCGGGAAGTTCCAGATTCTGGTACAGCGTCTTCATGGCTTCCAGAACTGCCCCTTCCTCCTCCGCCGTGAGAAAGCCCGTTCTGTACTGTAATCTGATTTCATCCGATGCAGGCGGTTCCGTCACTTCCGGCTCCGTTCCCTCCGGCGCTTCCGACTGCACGGAAACCGCCATGGTGTCCAGATTGTCGGCGCTGTTGGAAAGCGCCTCCATATCCGTTCCATCTCCGCAGCCCGTCAGCATTACAGCCAGCAAAACACCTGCCGCTGTGTTATATATCCATCTTTTTTTCATAATATCCTCCATTCTTGCTCAGTACGCGAATTTGGGCGTAAGCACAAATTTGCCTGTGAAAATTTATATTTCTCCCTTTCGGGCTATTTTAACGCATCCGCGTCGCTGATCAGCTTCTGCAGGAACTGACTGGCCTCCGTTCCGCTCTCATAGGTTCCCTGGTCCAGAAGCTGCTTTGCCAGGGAATAAATGCTCTTTGCCACAGGCGGACCGTAGAGAATGGTCTGCACGCCGCCTTTTTCCAATATGGCATATCCCCGGAAGGCATACTCCACCTTGTACTGTTCCGGCGGAAGCCCTACCAGCACGGAAGTAAATCGCAATCTTCCATCTACTGTCTCAAAGACCACGTCCTTCATTGTCCCATTGCTGTCCTTGCCGTAGGACAAGCCTCCTGCCACCTTTTCCCCGTCTTTTATCATGGGGTATTTGCTTCTGTTGGCATTGTTCATGACCAGAGTGCCATATTCTTTCAGCTGGTATCCGTTCACTCCCACGGTGGATGTGAGCTTCCCGCGCAGCTCCGCAGAAATTCCTGTCTTAAACCGGATGCCGGACTTGCCGGTAATGCGAATGGAAAATCCGTGATATGTCAGCAGATCCTCCAGCCCCGGCTCCGGCGTGGCAACGTAACCCACACCGTTAAAAGTCAGGCTCCATACATACATGCCCACCGGCACGCCTTTTTCATTATATTTATACAGTACGGCAGTCTTGGCGTTCCCGTCCGGCGCCGTTGCAATCAGATTGCCGTTCCGCAGTTCTCCTTCGTACTGTTTCCCGTCTATCCACATCACCTTGTCACTGTATCCTTCCGGAAGTTCCAATGTCACATTTGTGGAGACAGAAGGCTTTCCGGAAACTTCTCCCGGCATGTTTTCATAAACCGGAATCTTGAATACAAAAGTGCTGTCCAGGGCGCCTGCATTTTCATAAAGTCTGCGGATACTCAGTGCCTCCGTGGTGGGCGCCGAAATATTCTGCATATACTGATGCGTGTAAGGCTTGTACGCGCCGTTAGGGTTTACATTAAATTTCTGCAGGTAGAGCGTATCCTGCCCTTTTTTAATATAATTGGCCGAGATAAAGTCTGCGCCGCCCCGGATGGCAGCTTCCGCGCCCTGCCAGCCATGTTCTTTCGCATACTTCAGTCCGCTTTCGATGACTGCCTGGTCGGTTTTGCCCGTGGCACCCACATTAAAGTAATTGTAATAGCCCTCATAACCCGGATAAGTTCCCGAGATTAGAGGGGATGTACCTGCCCCCTGTTCCTGCAGCACCCTTGCCGCCAGATGAAAAGGGCTGACTTTCCGTCCTTCTTCCCTGCCGACTTCCCAGAACAGACTTGCATAGGTGCCGGAAGACCCCGGCACAGTTGCACTTTCATTCATAAACGTATTTTTCAGGAATGCCTTCACAGCCTCCAGTGTGTGATATGCCTCATTATAGGTCAGCTGCTCAAACTGGAATATGGCATCCTCCGTCAGGCTGTTCCTGGGATCCATATATAACTTCAGGGCAGCTTCCGACGCGTAGTACCAGGTACCCGTATCATATAATCCCTCTTTGGCCCAGTCGGGAAATGTCTTATAGACCAGGCTCCTGCCGTCCAGCAGCTCATTGTCTATGGAAGTCTGCCAGTCCAGGGTAGTATTCATTTTTACAAAGGTCCAGTTGGGATGTTTTGTTTTCAGCGCCAGCAGCGCGCTCCGGTAACTTTCCGGAAACTGCTCTATATCCGGATAGCTTGTCTGGGCCTGTGCATCCACAGTATATGTGGACGAAGCGGAATTCAGTCCGTACTGTTCTTCCCATTCCAGAAACCGTTCATCCGAACATGCCAGATTGTTGCGCTGCACATACCCGTAAAATTCGCTTCCCTTATATTCCAGCTTTACATAATTCCAGATTTCCAGTTCATCATCCACAAAGAAATCCAGAATCTCCACCATCTGGCCGCTCAGCACTGTCACTGCCGGATCACTGTCCCCGGATGGTGCCTGGCGGACCGTATACGTATCGCTGAGGTAAACCAGGGCCATAATACCCTGCTGTGCGGCAATCTGTCCCAGGGCTTCGCCCGCCTCTTCCAGCCATGCCGCCGTCTCCCCATCCATTTGGGCGCCGGAACGCGTTCTGTTCCCGGGCTCCCCGTCCTCGTCGCCGGATGACGCCGAAGATTCCCCGGCCGCCTCCTCCGGACCGGTTCCTGCAGACTTGTCCTCTCCGCTGAGGGTTTCCGGTGTACTTTCCTCCCCCCCGGACTCCTCCTTACCGGCTTCATCAGCCCCGGACACATCCTGATCCGATGACAACGAAGATTCCGGCGTTCCCGCTTCCTCAGCGGTTCCGGACGAATCCGTTCCGGGAACTTCCTCCTTCTGTTCTGCCGCGGCTGCATCCAGCGACACGTTTCCGGCTATTCCGGACCCAAGCAGGGTTATTGCAGCCAGTATTCCACATATCTGCTTTCCGTATCTTCTCATTCCTACCATGCCTTTCTACAGCATGTCCCCGGCCAGGGCATACTGTCCTTGCACTGTTTACACCAAACCGTGAGAATACGCTCCCCACGTTTTTCATCATAACATAATATTTTAATCACTTTTCCGGTAGTTTCTTCCAAGCATCCATTTTGCATGAAACTGTCTGATCCCTCGTGGCGCAAGGGCAAACAACGTGTGATACAGCTTGTTTTTTCCGGTAAGTATGGGATTTCCCATGGAACGGAGCCAGCTTTTCCGGAGATAAGCCACAATGTTGCAATATGCGGCATTGTCTCCTGTCATCCGGGATATGGGAATGTGCAGCAGATATTCCAGTCTTTGAAAAATTCCGAAACGAAATGCCGTTTTCTCCAGTTCCGGAAAATCTGCCCTTACAATCTCCGCAACCATATCCGCGTTCTCCACACAATCCTCATATACCCGTGAAAAATCTTCTTTATCCGCTCTCCTGGAATTGCTTCCCATCCGGTAAAACACATGATACCCCTGTTCCGGCAGGCTCGCCACTTTCCCAATCCCGGGAAGCATCCTCACCAGCAGGTTAAAGTCTTCATTCAGTTTCCCCGCCGGAAATGCCTGAGGAGGAAAAAGTTCCCTGCGAATCAGTTTGGTGCAAAAAGAACAGTCCCCCTTGTGAAGCAGTAATTCTTCCAGAAACGTTTTGCTGTCCAGGACCCTGGTACTTTCGGGAGGCTCACAGATATTTGGCAGCAGGTTTCCCTGCTCATCTATCTCATCCCTTCCGGTCTGTGCCGCCCGGACGCCAAACTCCTGAATGGCCTTTAACAGCTTTTCGTACATATCCCGCTCAATATAGTCATCACTGTCCACAAAACCCACATATTCCCCGGCCGCCTGTTCCAGGGCCAGATTTCTTGCCTGGGAAGAGCCTCCGTTTTCTTTGTGAAATACCCGTATCCGGCTGTCCTCTCCGGCAAGACGGTCACACAGCTCCCCTGTCCCGTCCGTGGAACCGTCGTCCACCAGAATGATTTCCAGATTTTCATAAGTCTGCGCCGTTATGGAATGGACACATTTCGGCAAATACGCAAGAACATTGTACACCGGAACAATAACCGTGATCAAAGGATATCTGCTCATAAATGACTCCTGCTTTTATGTTCTGTTTCTGTATTTTTTCCTGGCATTTCGTTCTGACAGTACGGGGGCCGGTGCGCAGGGAATCATCTTCGGAAAACTCCCCTCCTGCGCCCTCTTATCATCAGATTCCGGATTCTCAAGGTTTAAAATGTTTCTCATCAGCCGGTACAGCTGTTTTGCGGCATTTTCCGCGTTCCAGACCTCCAAAATGGTTTTGCAGGCATTTTTCCCCAGCTGTCTGCATAAAATTTTATCCGTAACCAGTGTTTCTGTCAAGCCAAATAGATGTTTGGTATTGCCGTCTTCATATATCATCCCGTTTGTTTTGTGTTCTATCAGATAAGGTACCGCCCCCGCCATATGCCCGGCCACCAGCGCACATCCGCTGTTCATGGCTTCGTTCGCCACGGCTCCCCAGCCCTCCTGTCTGTCGCTTGTCAGTAGAAAGATATTCGCTTTTTCCATATAACTCCGCACATCTTCCGGCGCCTGGTATCCCAGAAAACGTACGGAGTCTTCCAGCCCGTAATGTTGTGCCAGTCCCCGTATCTTTGCGCCCAGTTCCCCGTCCCCGATCACATCCATATGAAAGGCAAGGTTTTTGTCCTTCAGATACTTTGCCGTCTCAATGGGCAGCTCCGGGTGCTTCCAGTCGATCATCCTGGCAGCCCAGAGCAGATAGGGCAGCTTCTCTTCCCCGTATCCCTTTTGCTCCAGCAGGGCATCCTGGTCATAATATTTCGTCTCCGGAAAATATCCCCAGCAGTACATTTTCCCCGGGTAAGCCCTGACAATATGAAAATCAGAAGGTACATACGCTCCCGCACAGAGCAGATAGACCGGCGCCTTTCTGTACCGGGTATGGTCGAGATATTTTTTTCGCAGTCCCCTGGGGGAAACCGCTTTCCACTGCCCTGTCTTATACAGGCGTTCGCTGATCCGGATCACGGGCTTCCCAGCCTTCAGACGTTCCCCGATATAGCTTTCATCATCCGTCCCCCCGAAAAGCACCATGTCACAGTCCGAAATCAGTTTTCTGCAATATGCCTCCTCTTCCCGGAACACATGCACATACGCCGGCCGCTCCTGCTCATGCCAGCCCATCCGCACCCTTTCCGCTTCCATCCGTTCCGTCTGCACAAAGACAAATTCACCCTGCAAAAGCCGGCTCATGGCGTTGCAGAATGGAATCTGATGATGATTGATGTAATTTGACACAAACACTGCCCGCATAATACTCCCCAATCTTTCAGGAAATCAAAATCCGATAAATTTCCAGCAGCCTGCGGTAATTTTCACTCCTGTCATGAGTCTTCTCCGCATGTCTCCTGGCATTCCTGCAATATTCCCCCATTCGCTCCGGCCGGGCCCACATCTGCATGACCGCGCCGGCCAGACGCCCGGCAACCGTCTCCAGCCGCCTGCCAAGCTGTTCGTCTTCCCGTATATTTTCGTCCGTCCCGGAAAATCCTTCATACACAATCCCGTCTTTCCCGTCCTCAAACAGGCTTGGAATTCCTCCCACTCCCGCACAGACGCAGGGCATTCCCAGAAGCATGGCTTCCCCCAGGGAATTGGGGGAATTTTCCAGGGAAGAAGGACACACAAACAGATGGCTTTTCAAATATCTGTCACGCATTTCCCCTGCATTCAGCTTTCCAAGAAAGATCACTTTGTCTTCCAGGGAATTCTCTTTCAGCAGTTTCAGCAGATACTTTCCATATGCGGATATTTTCAGCCTGTCCTTCCATGTCTTATGGGCTACAAGGCTATTGCCCGCCACATAAACCCGGGTATCCGGATAGCGTTCCAGAATGGCCGGCAGCGCCAGCAGCATATAATGAAGCCCCTTCAGGGGATAATCTCCCTGACTTAAAAATACAGAATGGGGAATACATTCCTTTTCCTGCCACACATGCCCGTAAAATTCCTTCCGCATGGTTTCATTCATATGAAAATACCGGGCATCCGGATTCCATTTCCTGGTCTGCTGCCGGTCCCATCCGGTGCGCCCGGTAATATTCCCCGCCAGGGACACGATTTCCCTTTCCTGCCTTCCCCGGATCCGGAACTTCTCCTGCTGCTGCCGGATGCTGTCCTTTTTCAGCCAGTCCCGGAACGTCACGGAATCTGCCACCTTCCCGGGCAGATCTGCGCAATAGGCTTCGGCCAGCAGGCTGCACAATCCCTGCAGACCCACAAGCAGCCTTTCTTTCTGGAGAAAAATCCTGCACATGGCCAGGGTATGGGGATATTCCGTGCCAAAACAATGCACAATATCCGGCTTAACATGATAAACGATTTTTTGCAGGGATTGTTCCAGGGATTCCTCATATTTTTCCGGATTTTTTATATCTTCCCGGAAACCATAGCAGGCAATGGAAGCAATCTTTTCCCCCACCGGAAAAGGCGCATCCTCCATGGGAAAGGCCATGGACAGTTCCAGCCCGTTTTCCTCCCGGTCTGCCAGCACCGCTTCCACCATCCCGCTGATCCAGCCCTCTTTGTTGGAAACCTCCCGGTTCAGTTCCCGGGCGATTACCGGCGGTATAATATTGCACAGCCACAGTACTCTCATAGATTTATCCAACCCTTTCCCCGTCTTTCAGAAACCTCCGCCGGACAGCTTCAGGACAGCAATATCAGGCACACTCTAATCATTGAATATCCAGTTCAGATAAGGCAGCAGTCTCACATCCACAGCGTACATTCCCCGCAGAAGCAGGAAAAAATATCCCCCAAACGCACAGACCACCCCTCCGTGACAGAACCTCCTGAACCGGCCGGCCGGCAGACAGTCCAGGAGACCGGGAATCAGGAATATCTGGGCTATGATCATATAATACCCCACCCGGGACACCTCCGGGATAAATGAACCGCAGCTGTATACCACCAGGCCAAACAGATTCAGGAAAAAATAGAACCGTTTCACCGGATCATCCTTCAGGCCCCGGCGGCAGACCAGCGCCAGCGCCAGAACACAGGCACATTTTAAAATATTCGCATAGGACAATTCCCCATTGTCAAACGCGGAATCCCGGTAAAAAGGATAGAAAAAAAATATAATTTCCCGGTACAGGCTCTGTCCGAAAATCAGCGTGGCCACAAAAAACCCCCCTGCCGCATAATGCCATCTCTTCAGGGAAGCCCCTGCCAGAAATCCCGCCGCCAGGTACACCGGTATCACCAGCAGAACTGACTTGTGGAACATGGCCCCTGCCAGTATCACCAGCACAAATTTTCCGTATTCTCCCCGAATCACGTACTTCATGGAAAACAGCGCCATGGCCAGTGCAAGATAGTACCTGACGGAATTGAGGCTGTTAAAATAATACCCGCCCGTCATCAGCAGATAAAGGGAAAGGGCAAAACAGCTTCCCTGGTCCTCCAGCGCCTTCACAAAGAAGAACACCGTAATGATGGAGAAAAAAGCAAACACATACAGATACTCATCATGGCCGAACAGTTCCTGTATCCATTTTACAATATAGTTAAACCCAAATTCCGATGACACATGGCGTTCCTGCGTAATCAGCAGAAAATTATCCCTGTACACCCAGTAATCATTTCCCACGGCAATCCTGCAGGCGGATACTCCCGTCAGCAGACAATAAATTGCAAAAACGGCAATCCTGTTTCTGGCCTGTCTCCTCTCACAAGGACCCCTGCCAAACTCTCTTCCGCCCCTGATGGCCTGCGGCACATAGTCACGGTTCTCCACACACAGCCCAAAACCAACCGTCACCATTGTCAGTATCACATATACAAGCGCACTTTTTTCCAAAATATCCCTCCGTATGACACCGCTTTGGCGCCTGAAAAACCATTTGTATTAAAAACCGGCTTTCAGCCCCCTGTCTGCTTTCCCGAAAAGTTCTTTGGGGACTGCATCCATCCATAGGCCTGTGCCAGCGATACCTCCGTGCAGAGTTTCTTTCTGTGAGCCAGCAGAAAACGCAGTGCCATAATCCCGGACAGTCTGCCGTAGAGATACCGGTACAGCACTCCCCTGTCCCGGAAAAATTTCTCATGATATCCCCCGAACCAGGTGGATTCCCCCGCTTCCTCCCGGGCGATGGTCACGGGAGCCGTGTACACGGTATATCCCTTGTCCATAAATTCCTTCAGAAACAGGCTGTCCTCCCCGTTGCTGTACCTGGCGCCGCCCCCGAACAGCAGGGAAAACATCACCCCGGAAGAAAGCAGGCTCTCCCGCCGCACCGCGAAACTCACCGCCCCGTACCTGCCGCAGTTATACCAGTGAACCCTTTTCCGTTCCGTAATGTGGTAGGTTCTCCTGGTCTCTTCCACCATAACATTAAAAAGTATCATATCTGCATCAGGCCTGCGCTCAAATTCAGCCCTGATGGCTTCCCCATACCCCGGCTCATACACAATATCCGCATCGGAAAAAAGGCAGATATCACCCTCTGCCCTCATAATCGCCTCATTCCGGCTCCGGCCCACACCTCTGTCCGGAAAAGAAAAAAATTCTATTTTCTGCCCCTGCCAGTCCAGTTCCTCATATGCCAGCCTGTCGCACTGGTTAATGATCACCGCATCTGTTTCCAGCCGCATCCGCTCCGCAAGCTCCCGGAGATTTTCGTTCATCACCGATGCCAGTACCTGAACCTTCATGCCCGCGCCCTTCCTCTCCTGCCGAAGTAATAACGCCTGATCAGTTTCTCGTCCGCATCCCAGAGCACAGCGGCCGTCACCCTGCAGTCCTGCTGCTCCAGATACTCCAGCACATATTCCAGTTTTTTCCCCTCATGGCTTCCTGCGCCCACCACAAGCAAAATCCGGTCTGCCTTCCGCAGTTCCCTGCCCACTTTGGGTTCCCGCAGCGGGGAGGGCAGCGCCGTCCATCCGTTTTCTGCCGCCTCCGGCCAGGCCTTCCGCAGCGCTTCCAGCACCTTTTCCGGCTGCAGCTTCTCCTGCACCATGCAGACTGCCACCCGCTCTGTGCCCTCTTCGCACCCGCGCCCTTCCCCGGCCGGGTTCTCCTGCACGCCGCCCCGAGCCCCCGCCGCATCTGCCTCTGACGGGTATGTTCCCCCTGTGCCTTCGGGATCTCCCGGCGCCCTGTCCCCGGCAGGCCGCTCCCGGAAAAAATATCTCATATTTTCCGCAAATTCCCTGCTCTCCACGGTTCCGGCATATTTTAAGCCATAGCGCCTTCCCAGAGTGGCCGGCAGCCAGATACTGTCATCCCCGGTTTCCTTCAACAGCAGGATCACCACTGCAAAAAAGCAGGACAGCACGCCGCCGAAGACAAAAGCTCTTCCCACACGCAGTTCCGGAAGCACCTCCACTGCTTCCCCCGGATCTATCACGCGGACTGACAAAATTTCGCTGAAAGAAATGTCCCTGGTCATGGCCTCATCCACAGCCCGGGCCACAGCCTCGCTTTTTTCCGGACTGTCCGTGGTTACGGTGATGGAGGGAATCCGCACATCCGTCAGCACAAAAGCCTGCAGCGCCCCGGCCAGTTCTTCCGTGTCCACACCGGTCCCCTCTTCTGCAAGATAAGACTGTACCGCGTCCAGGAACATCCGGGATTGTATATAAGTATTCCAGCTGGGCTCATTGATAAACACATTCATCATGTCTTCCACATTGTCAACGTCATATTCCAGCCGGTACACGGAAGTGGCCGCATAAAAATGCTGCTGGCGCAAAAGCACATTTTTCACATAATATCCTCCCCCGAAAATCACGGTTCCCAGCACCGTGATCATCGCTATGGCAGGAAGCCTGTAAATCATCCGAAGCACCGTAAGGCGCAGATCAAACGGCTCTTTTCCATAACTGCCTTTCCACATATCCTCTCCCTTTCGTGATTCCACATCTTTCAGCAGCTGTCCGGCTGCCCTTATCTTCAAGTCCGCGGACTGAAATTTCGCTTCGTCTTCCGCACTGTCCCGGGCCCATCCGGCAACTCCGGGCTTTACTCCTCGTCCCTCCTGCCCTGCTGCATCTGTTCCTTCCGCATCTTCTCTTCCCGCAGCGCCGTGATCTGCTCGCTGTCGATGCCCTCCGTGCTGTCGGGCCAGAACAGAATTTTCAGGGTCAGAAGCATCAGTTTGATATCCAGAAGAACCGAATAATTCTCAATATATGTCAGATCCAGTTTCAGTTTATCGTAAGGCGTTGTATTGTATTTTCCATATACCTGGGCAAATCCCGCAAGCCCTGCCTTGACTTTCATCCGATAGGAAAACTCCGGCATCACTTCCAGATACTGGGCAATGATCTCCGGCCTTTCCGGCCTTGGTCCGATAAAGGACATATCCCCCCGCAGAATGTTAATCAGCTGGGGAAGTTCGTCAATCCTGCATTTCCGGATCACTTTCCCGATGGGCGTGATACGGCTGTCATGTTTGCTGGCCAGTCTGGCCACTCCATCTTTTTCCGCGTCCGTCCGCATACTGCGGAACTTCAGAATGGAAAACTCCCTCTGGTCCAAAGTACAGCGCACCTGCTTATAAAGGACAGGACCGCCATCGTATAATTTTATGGCTATGGCTGTGACCAGCATAAAGGGAGATGCCGCCACCAGCAAAAGAAACGCGCACACAACATCGATAAACCGTTTCATAAAACGCTGTTCCACGGTAAGACTGTATTCCCTTGTGAGAAGCATGGGGCTGTCAAATACATGGAGTTCCTCTGCCCCCATGAGAATCACATCCGTAATTTTGGGCAAAAGATAAAACCGAATAGAATGGCCGTAGCAGAACTTGATCAAAGGTGTCCTATCCTCCACCGAAATATCCCCGATCAGCACCGCATTGCACTCGTCATCCGCATATGCTTTCAGAATGGTGGCGCACAGTTCCTCAAAGCCTTCCCTGACATGTACTTTTTTGGTAATCACATACTTATCCTTGCGGCTTTCAAATTTACCGCAGGTTCTGTCGATGGCCCTGTCCCCGTGAATCAGAAGCAGTTTCCGGGGCGGGAAAATAAAACGGTAGAACCGGTTCGCCACATTGATATAGATAATCACCACCAGCATCTGCTGCATCGTCATCATCAGAAATATATCCGGAACGAACAATTGGTCCGCCATCACGGAAAGTTCCCCGTAAATAAACACATTGGCCATCACCGTGGCAAACACCTGGGAAAAAATCAATTCCATGTTTTTCAGATATCCCAGACGCATGCCCCCGTACATGGAAGACATCATAAACAGGACAACCCCGTAAATCGTGGTCTCCAGCAGGTTCGCCTTGAACCAGGTAAACCGCAGCTCCTCCACCAGACTCAGCTTGAAATGGAACTTCCAGTAATAAGCAAAAAGACCAGTCTCCAGTCCCAGGCATATGGCAGTCAGGCTGATATTGATCAGGCGCTTGAAACTTTCCCGCTTTTGCAGTTTTCTCTTTTCCACTGTATTGAAATTCAACTTCCGATTCCTCCCTCACCGGCCTTACGGCGCCCTCCGGCGTTAATTTTGCCGGCCCGCGCCAAAAAAGGCTTACCTTTGAGCACCCTATATCCTTCTTTTCACGGCCCTCACGGCCCAAAAGAAAAAATGATATGCGCTGTCTGCAATGCTCAGTCCCTCCGATCTGCGGTACAGATTCCAGATGCGCCGCAGTGCTTCCAGTTTGTTGGAGGAAAGGGAAGTTCCAGCCCGCCGGTATCTGGCCAGGTTCTCGTCCAGCCCGTATGCAACATAGCCGCCGCGCAATATCCTGAACCACAGCGCCGTATCCTCGCTTTTGACCGTGGGCATCTCCAGCTGTTCCCTGCTGATTTTCTCTGTGTCAAACATGACCGTGGTGGTAAAAATCGTGGTGTTGCTCAGCGCCTGCTCATAATTCAGCGTCTCCGGCACCCGGACCACCTTCCCCGTGCCCCTGCCCTTTTCATCCGCGAATTCATACCCGGTAAACACAAACGCCGCGTTCTTCTGCCGCATGAACTCCAGTTCCTTCTCCAGCTTTTCCGGCTCCCACAGATCGTCTGCGTCCAGATAAGCGATGTATCTTCCTTTTGCCTCCTGCAGTCCCCTGTTTCTGGCCCTGGCCGCCCCATTGTTGGAAGAAAGCCGGATCAGCCGGATTCTGTGATCCTGCGTTTTTTCCATGTAGCGTTCTATTACAGTCGGCGTAGTGTCCGAACTGCAGTCCTCCACCAGCAGAAGCTCCCAGTTTTCATATGTCTGTGCTGCCACACAGTCAATGGTTTCCCCGATATATTTTTCCACATTATATACAGGCACAATAATACTAATCAGTCCGTCCATAGCTTTCCTCTTCACCCACAAAAAACAGAATATAATTCTGAATCGGCTGTGCTTTTACTCCCAGCGCCTTCTCCATACGTGCCACGGCTCCTGCCCCGTTCTTCCCCGAAAGGAGAACGCAGTTGACTCCCGCCGCCAGGGCTTTTTCCGCACAGTTTTCCAGGGTGAGACGCTCTCCCATCTTTCCGTTTTCCAGAGACTGTGCCTCCAGATCAGCCTCCCCCGTGCCGCTGTTGTAGCTCATCCATCTCTCCATTGCCATCACATCTTCTTCATAAGTATCATAGGCGTAAGCATTCAGGTAAGCATCCCAGATATTCCTTCCGTAGGACAGCCTGAGGGCCGGCTCCGCTTCCCTGGCAAACTCCATGATCTCCCTGGGAGCCCACAGACAGAGATCTCCCGGGGAATATTTTTCCGTCAGCTCCTCCAGCACTTCATATGCCTGCTCCCGCTGGCTTTTCTCTTCCCTCCGGTCCCACACCTGCCTGCCCAGACTGCCGCTAAAAACCAGAATCACCGCTGCAAACAGTATTGCCGGAATCCGGTTCCGCCATGATTTTTCCCTGCCGCCGGTCTGATCCTGCGCCATAAACACGGTGATTCCATAGGCTGTCACTGCCGTCAGGGGCACCAGACTCCAGATCCATTCATAATTGTAAAACTTCGTCTGATACAGCATCAGAAATGCCGCTGTCACCGGAAAAATACAGCACACTGCCATGAGAGAAGTATAAGCAAGCAGAACCTCTTCCCTCTTTTTTCCACAGTACCACAGATACAAAAGCACCGCCAGAAGAAGCGCCGGTAATTTTCCATGGATATTATAGCTTGTCCAGCCGGACCATGCATTATGAAGTAATTCCGTCATGCCCTTGTCCTTCCCTTTTTCGACCATGCCCGGCAAATGGCTCCCGCCCCGGCCATTCCGGCAGCGAAAAGCAGGCAGATGCCGCAGCCATAAAGTGTCCATACCATGCAGGCTTCTGCCAGGACACAGAATATCGCATATATCCATTTCTTCCTGAGGCACAGCGACAGCAGCCACGGCAATAGTACACAGTTGCGTATGGTAATCCCCTGCCAGCCGCAGCACAGCAGCTGAAAGCCTTCCATTCCCTGCCCGTATGCCCCAGTCCACAAAAGTAAAGCCGCCGCCAGCATGAATCCGGCACGTTTTATGCCCCCTTCCCTTCCCTGTTCCGGAAAAAGACATCCCGCCACACAAAAAAATGCCGTATAACATAAAAAGAGCATCACCAGCGGAATCACCCGCCACACAATCACCGAAGCCGGCAGTCCTGTGATTTTACACAGACTGGCGTACAGTGTGGGCAGGCACAATATTTTCAGCCGGGAAGGAATGCCGGCCGTATAAGAGGCACCGGTGAGAGGATTTACCCTATAGACGCCATCCGCAGCCAGAAAGCTTCCCACGGTCTCCACTGTCATGTCGCCGCCACGATACATATTATTTCCCATACAAATAAAAATAAGCTGTGAGGACACCACCGCCGCGAATGTGAAATATAAAAATTTCTCTGTCCCCTTCACGGCCGGCCTGTGACTTTCCGGAAAATCCTTCCGTTTTTTTCTGAGAAAGAAAAAAAGGCCGGTTCCCAGAACAGCCGCGACAGTCAGAAGGATCCCGAATACAAGAGCGCACCGTTGAAAAGGCCAGTCCAAAAGTACAGCTCCCAGATGAGCTGCCTCTGCCAGACCTGTCACCACGGTTCCTCCCATGATCAGGTAATCTCCCATAAAAGATTTCTTCAAATATGCCACCTCTCCCTGTCCCATTGGTTCTCTCCCTGCCCTGAATAAGGACATTTTACCACAGTTATCCAATTAAGTCCATGAAAAAGAGGGCCTCCACCAATTTCTTAGTGTCCTGACCCTCTTATTTCTGACAACGGAAGGTCTGAAAGAAACCTTCCATTGTTCTCGCAGAAAGAAGCATATCTGTCTTATGTTGCATCTTTTGTACAATAATTACATGGCCTTTACATCAAGCCGAACCTTATCCGCAATACGTGCTATATACTCACTGTTCGTAGGTCTGGTTCTGCCCGATACCGCGGAATACCCAAACATTTTTTCAAAGGTTTTGGTATTTCCTCTGCTCCACGATACTTCTATGGCATTACGTATGGCACGTTCCACTTTTTGGTCAGTTGTCTTAAATCTTCTGGCTATTGTAGGGTACAACAATTTTGTCACGCTGGTTACTACCTCCATATTCCTTCCGGTCAGTAGGATTGCATCCCGTAAATAATGATACCCCTTCAAATGCGCCGGAACACCAACGTCCAACATAATGTCCGTAATATACTTTTCCAGTTCATAATCCTTTAAAGCAGTAATCTCCACGCGAATTCCCCTTTCTTATGGATGCTGCTTCTTATCTGCGAGATACATATAGATATTACCATATATGTCTGATTTGGAAAAGCCTTATCGCCGCTAAGATATCGTTAAGACTTTTCAGAATTTTTCACGCACCAGGTAAATGGGCCTTTTTTTCACTTCCATATAGGTCTTGGCAAGATATTGTCCCAAAATTCCCGTGCAGAAAAACTGTACGCCGCTGGTCATCAGGATAATACAGACAAGAGATGGCCAGCCGGACACCGGATCCCCGAATATCATCTTTCTTACTATAATAAATACGATCATCAGAAAGGCCACAATACAGAACAGTACTCCCACCACGGAAGCCAGCATCAGGGGCGCTGTGGAAAATGCGGTAATTCCATCCAGGGAATACAGAAACAATTTCCAGAAGTTCCATTTCGTTTCCCCCTTCACGCGTTCCACATTTTCATATTCAAGCCATTTGGTGCGAAACCCCACCCAGCCGAAAATGCCCTTGGTAAAACGGTTATACTCCCTCATGGCCAGAATCGCATCCACCATCTGCCGCGTCATCAGACGGTAATCCCTGGCGCCATCCATAATTTCCGTTTTGGAAATTTTCTTCATCAGACGGTAGAACATCCTTGCGAAAAAACTTCTCACCGGAGGTTCTCCCTTTCTGGAGACCCTTCTGGTTGCCACGGAGTCATATCCCTGTTCCATATAAGAGAACATCTCCGGCAAAAGAGCGGGGGGATCCTGAAGATCCACGTCCATCATCACCACATAATCACCCCTGGAATTTTCCAGGCCTGCAAACATGGCGGCTTCCTTCCCAAAATTTCTGGAGAAAGAAACCAGATGCACACGCTCGTCTTTTTCACGAAGCTTCTTTACTTCCATGACCGTATTATCCCCGGAGCCATCATCAACATAAAGTATTTCCAGTTCCAGATCTCTGTCCGTCAGAAAAGAGGTGTGTTTCAAAAGTTCCTCATAGAAGAGCGGAACATTCTCCTCCTCGTCAAAGCAGGGCACGATCACACTTAACAGACCCATGGCTTTTCTCCTTTTTCGCAGTATGTTCATTCTTACGATTTACAGCATTCCGGATTATATTCATAATCCGCCCGGAAGTTCTTTACACATTAGTATACATATTTCCCCCCTGCTGTGCAAGGTGTGAATTTGATTTTCCACACAATTCATCTCTATTTCTTGCAAAAAAGTATAGCTTTTTTGCAGTCTGCCAAACATATAACTATAAATATTTCTTAATTTTCCTGCCATTTAGATGACTGTCATCTACATTTATGGTAAAATGGAGGGTAACCTCAGTGGGTCCCCTTGTTCATTGAGGGCAATGATTTGTGAGTCATTTTATACAACAGGAGAGTAATCATGAAAAAAATAATACCGCACCTTTTTCTTTTAGCTGTCCTCATGGTGTTCACTGCCTGCGGACGGGAAGATGATATACCAAATCCGATTATCACGGACCCTGACCCCTCCCCCGGTGTTTCTTCCCCCCTGCCAACCTCCGCCCCTGATTCCACATCACCGGCTGTTGTCACAGAGGATGATTCCAAACCCCCCAGGGAGGGTATGGTGCGCAGCCACCTGACAAATGAATGGGTGGATGTGGACGTTGCCACCACCCGCCCTATCGCCGTGATGATTCCCAACGAAAGCGGCGCTGTCCCCCACTACAATCTCTCCAAGGCTTCCGTTCTGTATGAAGCCAATGTGGAAGGCCGCATGACCAGAATGATGGGAATCTATGAGGACTGGGAAAAACTTGACAAAATCGGAAATGTCCGGAGCCTGCGGGCCTATTATGCATACTGGGCTTTTGAATGGGATGCTTTTATCGTGCATCTGGGCGGTCCCTTCTTTATCAACGAACTGATTGCGGAACCGAACACCCAGAATATAGATGGCCTTCTTGGTACAGATTCCGCCGCATTTTTCCGTTCCACAGACCGTTCTTCTCCCCATAATGCCTATGCTACCGGCAATGGCCTGGCAAATGTGGCCGAGAGAAAAGGATATTCCCTCAGTTTCAGGGGACTGGATGACGCGGAGCATTTCCGCTTTACCAGTAAACTGAATCCGAATACCCTGGAGCAATACAATAACGACGCAAAAAATGCCACTTATATTGACATGTCCGGCTGTTATCCCCTGACAAGATGCTACTTTGAATACAACGAGGAGGATGGCCTTTACTACCGCTCCCAGCATTTGTCCGGCAGCACGGACGGTCCCCACATAGACGGCGCCACCGGAGAACAGCTGACTTTTAAAAATATCCTGGTACAGTATACAAAATATGAAGAACTGGGGGAAGAGTATCTGGCGTTCCAGTGCCATGACACCACCAGGGATGGCTGGTTTTTCACGAACGGAAAGGGAATTCATGTCAAATGGGAAAAGACCAGTGATTACGGTGCCACCAGATATTATGATGACTTTGGGAATGAAATTACCCTCAACACCGGAAAAACCATGATCTGTATTGTGGAAGAAGGAGATAATTTCACATTCCGCTGAGGCATGTCCCTTTCTGCCGCAGCATATTTCCTCTTCTGCGCAGGGCTGTGAACGCAAAAGCGCCGGATGCTGCCGGCGCTTTTTCTTCTGTACAATTTATTCACCAAGTCCGCTTTCCACTGCATGAACCAGTGCTTTCAGGGCTTCCTGTTCGTCTTCTCCCTCACAGGTAAATTCAATCTCGTCACCGCTCTTTACGCAGGCTCCAAGCACGCTCAAAACGCTTTTTGCATTTGCCGTGTTGTCCCTGAACTGAAATGTAATCAGTGACTTAAACTGCATTGCTTCTTTACACAAAATTCCCGCCGGTCTGAGATGCAAGCCAGTAGGATTCTTGATCACAACTTTCTGACTTACCATTTTATCCTTCCTCCAATTTGTTTTTCCCCATAAAATTCCTATGCCTTTCCGTAACCTGCGAATTTGGGCCACCGGCACAAATTTGCGTGCGAAAATTTATTTTCCACACTACCTTCACTTTTAGGATACCATGACTGTCACGGAAATACAAGCTTAAAATAAGGTCAAAACATGACATCCTGAATCAGGTTTGCCAGTTTCTCTGCCTCCTGGCAGATAACCTGCTGATCCTTTCCCTCAATCATGACACGTACCAAAGGCTCCGTCCCGGAAGGCCTGATCAGCACCCTGCCCTCCCCGGCAAACTTCTCCTCCAGCCTCCTGACAGCCTGGGCAATTACCGGATACTCCATGTATTTCTCTTTCTTGTGGTTTGCAACTTTCGCATTCACAAGCGCCTGGGGCAGTACTTCCATAACACCCGCAAGCTCCGAAAGACTCTTTCCCGTCTCCACCAAAACCTCCAGCAGATGCAGTGCGCTGAGCAGGCCATCCCCCGTGGTATTCTCATCCAGGAAAATGATATGGCCCGACTGTTCTCCTCCCAGGCTTGCGCCGATCTCCTTCATGCGCTCCAGCACATAGCGGTCTCCTACCTTGGTCTGTTCTATGGTCATCCCCTGCCGCTTTCCCATCAGGAAAAATCCCAGATTGCTCATCACAGTGGCCACAATGGTATTTTTCTTCAGGTTACCGCTGTCTTTCATGTAGTTGCCCACAATTGCCATGATCTGGTCGCCGTCCACAATATCACCGTTTTCGTCCACCGCCAGCAGTCTGTCAGCATCCCCGTCAAAAGCCAGCCCCAGACTTGCCTTCTCGTATACCACACGGGCCTGAAGCTCTGCCATATGAGTGGAACCGCAGTTGGAATTAATATTGGCGCCGTCGGGATTATTATGTATGGCCACAACGCTGGCTCCCAGTTCCTTCAGCGCCTCCACGGAAGTGTAGTAGGCAGCGCCTTCCGCACAGTCCACAACAATCCTGATGCCCTCCAGATTAACCGGTACTGACTGTATCGCATGATTAATGTATTCTTCCCTGGCATCGGTGCGGTATTTTACTTTCCCTACCGCAGTTCCCGTGGGAAATTTGATACCCGGCATGTTATGAGTGATCAGATGCTCTATCTCATCTTCCAGCTCATCGGGCAGCTTATATCCATCCCCGTCAAAAAACTTGATCCCGTTAAACTCCACCGGATTGTGTGAGGCAGATATCACCACTCCCGCATCCACTTTGTACTTCTGGGTCAGATATGCTACTGCAGGAGTCGGAAGCACTCCCACATATACACAGTTCGCTCCCACGGAACATGCGCCTGCCATAAGGGCGTTTGCAAGCATATCCCCGGAAATTCTGGTATCACACCCCACCATAATGGTGGGTTTATGCGCCTTTTCCTTTGTCAGTACATAAGCTCCGGCCTGCCCCAGCTGCATGGCAAGCATGGGCGTGAGTTCCTCATTGGCAATCCCTCTTACGCCGTCTGTTCCAAATAATCTGGCCATTCCTTATTCCTCATCCTCCTCTATCCTGACAATATTTACTTTGACTGTTACTTCACCTTCTATATTCACATGATCCGTAATCGTAAAATCCACAGGAATGTCATAGGCCCCGTTGGCAACCGATGCCATGTTGCGTGACTGCATCCACTTTCCTATGTCCACAGTCCCTCCTATGGCATTCTGGTCCACTGCCGATACATTGGCGCCCAGTCCGGAAATCCGCAGCCGGATCGCCCCCTGTCCTTCTGTCAGCGCCGCGTCATACCCGGCCGGAAGATTGGTCAATGTTATATTGGCCTCCGGAATCACCAGGGTTCTCCCTGCTTCCTCCTCAATGGCCACACGTACCGTTATTCTGCCGTTAAACCCACTGTCTGCCAGAATCACATTGTTATCCAGGTATTTTCTGATATCAATGGTTTTTTCATAGTCCTCGTCTTTGTCTGTAATATCCAGTTCTCTCTCCGGTATGGTCACTTTGGTGATATCTGCCAGAGTCGCTGCCGACCCTGCAATCATCACCGTGGGACGATCACATATGATCTCGCCGGTGGCAAGATATCCCTCGGCGGGAGTCCCCGTGTAATTCAACTCAAAAGGCACTTCCTTGGTGGCAAGCACACGCACTTCCATGTGGATACTGTCCACATTCTTTGTAATCCGGGAATCGTCAAGCATCTGACCTTCCACATTATAAAAGCGCACATCCACATTTCCGGATACATTCTCCGTGGCTCCGGTCACATCAATCTCCAGTCCCACGTAGCTGATCTTTTCCACCACAGACTGGGGCCCCAGTACCTCTACCCGCGTCTGTTCACTGCTGACGCCGGCTACCATATAGCCCTCTGCCACTTCTCCCACCGTGTTGTGCCGGACATTAACCCATTTTTTGGCCTTTTCCTCCACATTCAGGCTCATCAGCTCCGGACTGCATGTGACACTGCTGATCTCCACATCCTCATTCAGGACCCTGCAGGAGATGGCTATGGTATTTACCTCTGTCAGCCTGCTCACATCCGCTTCCGCAACAATATCGGAGGATCTGAGCTGATTGATCACATTTCTCGGCGCTTCCACCGTGACACGCACTTTATCCGTATTATCCTTGATATCGTAGATTTTGTCCCCTGCTTCCAGCAGTTCCGTATTGATCAGATTTACCTGAATGCCGGAAAATGTCACGGAATCCTTAGGATTGCTGATCATAACCACCAGAAACCAGATAACCACCGCAAAAACAACGGAAATCAGCTTCAGCCCAAGATTATTCAGCAGTCTCTTTCCTATCTTTTTTCTTGCCTTTTCCCTTACGTCTGTGCCTGCCCTTTGCATCCTCTTCTCCATTCATATTCATAATCTCCCGCATTTTTTCCTTGAGAATCTCCGAATTTAAATGTCTCTGCAATTCCCCCTCATAAGCCATGCTGATACCGCCCGTCTCCTCGGATACGATCAGCGTCAGGGAATCCGTCGCCTCGGAAATGCCCACACCCGCCCGGTGCCTGGTGCCCAGATCCTTGCTCAGATCCAGATTGTCTGACAACGGCAGGTAGCAGGTAGCATATGTCACCCGGTTGCCCCGGATAATGACAGCCCCGTCATGAAGCGGTGTATTATGTTCAAAAATATTGATCAGCAGCTGGCATGTCACCACGCCATCCACCTCAATACCGGTGCGCTCATAATCCTTCAGGGACTCGTTTCTCTCCACCACGATCAGCGCTCCGGTTTTTACCTTTCCCATTTCCACGCAGGCCCTTACAATCTCATTCACAGTCTTCTCTGTAAAAGCGCTTTCCTTCTTTCCGGCGGATCCCGAAAATCCAATGGACGGCAGAAAGTTCTTCTCACCGAGCTGTTCCAGTGCCTGGCGCAGTTCCGGCTGCAGGACAACAATAATTGCCGTCACGGCAAAGCTCAGTACATTTTCCGTGATCCACATGATATTGGTCATGTGCATAAAATTTACCACCAGCAGGAAAAGGCAGATAACAATCAGCCCCTTCAGCATCCTCCATGATCTGGTGGTTTTCATCCATGCCAGAATATAGTATACCAGAAAAGCGATAATCAGGATTTCAAACACATCATATAAATCCACCGTATTGGCATACGTTTTGACATCTTTCAGATATTCATCTGCCTTTTCAACCCACTGCATTTTTATCAGTCCTACTTTTTCATAATCTCAGCCCAAACTTAAGGCCACTCTTCCTCTTCATCAAAATCATTCTGCAGATCAGCGGCATTGCTGATTGTCATGCTTCTGCGCTCACCGCGGCCCTGGGTTCCTCCCGCCCGGGACGATCGGCTCTGTCCGGGGCCGGTTCTCTCCATGGTCACATTTCTGGCATCCGGCCTGCTTCCCTGACCGGAAGCATTCCCTCTGGCTCCTGCCGCTCCCTCCCTTGTCCTCTGGGAGTTAATTCTTTTCACTGTCCTGGTGGATACGTTGACAGTCATCTTCGGTATCGCTTTCACATAGTAATAGTACTCGTCATCCTCAAACTGTACTCTCTCCGTGCGTCCATAGTCCACGCAAAACCGGAAAAATTCAATCACTTTTGCAACCAGTATGGCAAGCAGGGAACCCAGCAGCACACTTCCCACGGAAAGGTTGATCTCATACAGCAGATCCCCTATCAGAAGAACCACCACATTCACCATGGCACCCGCAATCATGGCTATGGTCCACGCATAGTTGATGGGCAGTCTCCGGAGCAGGTAAACCACCAGCACCGTGATGGCAAATGCCACGATTATCACCAGCATTGCCTTATTTTCCAGAATATTTTCCACCATCATCCGGACTTTTGCCAGCGCGTCCTCATCACTCATGGTCCTGATGTTGGGCGCGCTCTCAATCACCATCTCCAACAGATAGAACACGGCCACACCACAGCCAACCGATACCATGGAAGATGGAACGCACACCAGTCCCACCACTATGGGTATCACATAAGGCACCTTCATCGCACATAAGAGGGGAGTAAACACCACCACAAGAGAATCTCTGGGGCTAAAGCGGAAAAACAGCAGATACATAATCAGGTACATACACAATCCCACCAGCGCAACTTCCATGGACAGCGCATACATATGCATCAGGCTGAAAACAGCGGCTAACAGCACCATGATTCCAACCGGCAGAAAGGAGCACGCCAGGGCAGCTATCAGCACAATGCTGATATCGTCAAGCTGTGTCATGTAACCCATTCTGCCATTCAAAGTATTGAAAGCGATAAAAGCCAGCAGAAACTTCACCACCGGCACAATAAATGTGCCGAATTTGCTGTATATCAGCTTTAATCTCTCTCTCATTTCCAGTAAAACTGTCATTCTGACCTCCAGCCGGCCTTTCCCTTCCTTTTATTCATTGTAGAGGGAACCCAGCTTTTTTAAATTATGATAGTATTGTTTCAGACTTCTTTTTGCCGACGCGTACCGCCATGTGCACACAATGTAAGTAAGCAGGCCATAGCCCCCCACACCGACACAGAAGTATGTCAGGACATCCTTGGCAAAAGCCAGTATGTCCATTTGATACAAATTCTTCAGGAATTCTTCGTAGTTGCAGAGCATGTAAAGGCCGAACACGATAAAAAATGCCATGATCGCACAGATGATGGATTTCAGTACCTGGACGGTAATGTAATCACTGCGGAAATAATTGCCGATCTTCACATTTCCCCTGCCTTCTCCCTGCTCGTAAGAAGCCATTCTTGTCATCAAAATAATACGGTCTTCATTGAGCATATTAACCCTCCCGGAAATCCGGCTGCCACGGCGCCAGTGCAGCCATTCACTTCAAAAATCTCATCTTGGGCCCTTCTCCATCGTTTTTCTCAGGCTTCTGAAGGGTCTGCCTGCCCGACTTCAATGCATCCTGCAAATTTCGGGTCATATTTACGGCACATTTTTCACAGAACCGGCCGCTGCGGACAGGCTTCCCGCAAGACTCGCAGGTCAGATACATGGGGGAATCTGCCGAAAGTTCCAGGCGCCCTTCCCGCAGCCACTGGCGAATCTGTCCCGCGTCCACCTCGCACTCTTCTGCCACCTGCGGAATACCCGCGCCCTTGTTCTTCTGGATGTATTCTTTTACCTCCTGAAATTTTTTCTCCAGCTTTTCACGGCAGGCAGGACATGTCACCGGACCTGTTACATAATTAAAAATACATCCGCAGCTTCTGCAATTCCTTACATTCATAATGTCCTCCTCTTCATGACAGTACAACAAGGTCATCCCGCAGCAAAATACCTGTTGCACCAGTTCTGCCGCTGTCCTTCCGGCACCGGACCCATGGGAAAATTCCGGCTGCTGCGTTGTCTGAAAGTGCTTCCGGATTCTCCGGGGTTCAGATTCCTGCCCCGCAGGCCAGCGCAATGAAATAAATCTCTTTTACCCCGGCAGCCTTCAGCACCCCGGACACTTCATCCATGGTACTGCCGGTAGTATAAATATCATCAACGACGATCACCTTCTCTAATTTTACATCATTTTCTATTATATTAAAAGCCTTTTTCAAATTATTTTGCCTTTCCTGCGGATTTTCATATTTCAGGGGGCTGGTATTTTTTTCCCTCACAAGAAATCCCGTGCACACAGGCACCCCCAGCCGTTTTCCTGCCGCATCGGCAAGAAGCCTGGCCTGATTATATCCTCTGGCCGCCTTTCTTTTTTTATGCAGCGGAACGGGAATCAATGCATCCGGCTCAATACTTCTGACAAAATTTCCAAGATATTCCGCTATCTGTTCTCCAAAAAAGTCTGCATATTCCTGTCTCTTTCCATATTTAAAGCGGTAAATGGACTTTGCCGCACTCTCATATTCGTAAAGCGCCCGTCCCCGCTGATAGCCATGTTCCCTGCGTCTGCAGTCGGCGCAGTATTCCTTGTCCTCCATAAGCTTTTTTCCACATTTCATGCACCAGGGCGGTGTCAGCAGCTTCAGTTTTCCCAGGCATTCCAGACAGATCTTTTCTCCTGCCGGCCGCACAATCCTGTCGCACACCGGGCATCTCAAAGGAAACAGAATCTGCAGTACGGCCTTGCCCAGCTTTTCCCATCTCCCCTCTTCCCTTCCCGGCTGCCTCATTTTTACTTTTTTTCCCATAGGTTCCGAATCCTCCGTTCCGAAACCTTCCCCGACTTATATCTCCCGGATATTCCCCCGCAGTTTTACAGGGCCTCCCTGATCCGTTCCGCCAGCGCCGTATATCTGCGGTTTTCGCTGACATTGTCTATCATGCCGCGGACAACGTCACTACTGCCCAGGATAGTGACACAGCTTTTTGCCCGCGTTATGGCTGTATATAGCAGATTCCGGTTAAACAGCATCCTGGGACCTGCCAGCAAAGGCAGAATCACTGCTGGATACTCGCTTCCCTGGGACTTGTGAACCGTTATGGCATAGGATAATTCCAGTTCCTCCAGCAGGGAAAACGGATAGGTGACACGTCTCTGCTCATCATATTCCACAGTCAGCCAGGATGAGGCTTCATTGATCTCCAGGATTCTGCCCATGTCCCCGTTGAACACACCGATGCCCTTATCCACCGGAATCCCGTATTTACTGACAATCTCCCACTCCAGCTGATAATTGTTCTTTACCTGCATCACTTTGTCGCCTTCACGGTAAATCGTATCTCCGCTGACATGCTCTTTTTTGTGCGGGTCTGCCGGATTCAGGTATCTCTGCAGAATACCGTTCAGGGTTTCACACCCGAGGCTTCCCTTCCGCATAGGTGTCAGCACCTGGATATCATATGCCGTGGCATTTACGTAACGGGGCATTTTTTCCTGGATCAGCTGAATCATATGTTTATATATGACATTCACGTCATTTCTCTCAAGAAGGAAAAAATCCCTGGATTTATTGTCCAGCGCAATCTGTTCTCCCCGGTTAATCCTATGGGAATTGACCACAATATCGCTTCCCTGGGCCTGACGGAAGATTTTTTCCAGTTCCACCATGGGAAAGCGCCTGCTGAGAATCAGGTCTCTCAGCACCTGTCCCGGTCCCACACTGGGCAACTGGTTTACATCTCCCACCAGCACCAGTCTGGTTCCCGGAACCACCGCCTCCAGCAGGGACTGAAACAGCTGAATGTCCACCATGGACATCTCGTCAATAATGATCACGTCTGCTTCCAGCGGATTCTCCTTATTTCTGCCGAAAGTAACCTTGTGCATTTTCTCGTCGGACAGCGCACTTCCCAGTTCCAGCATACGGTGAATGGTTCTGGCTTCAAAACCCGTGGCTTCCGCCATACGTTTTGCTGCCCGTCCCGTGGGCGCCCCCAGCAGAATATCCAGCCCCTCTGCCTCAAAGTAACGTATCATCATGTTTATGGTAGTCGTTTTTCCCGTACCCGGTCCCCCGGACAGAATAAACAGACCATTTTGAATACACTCCATCACTGCCTTCAGCTGCAGCTCATCCAGTTCCATCTGCGCATTTTCCACCAGTTTTTCCAGGCGGCCCACCTCCACGGGGGCTTCCCCGGTAATCATGGAGATATTTAAATCCTGCAGCATCCTGGCGCAATTCAATTCCGCATAATAATAGGATGAGGCAAAGACCTGGTCTCCCTTTATGACCACCTTTTTGTCCATCATCAGATTATCTGCCTGCAGCCGTATATTTTCTTTCGGTACTCCCAGCAGTTCCTCTGCCTTATCCAGCAGGAGTTTCATGGGAAGATAACAGTTCCCCTCACCCACAGCCTGCATCAGGATATAAAAAATACCGCTCCTGACGCGGTAATCGGAGTCAGCGCGGATTCCGATCTTTGCCGCCAGTTCATCTGCCAGCTTAAATCCTATTCCGCTGATATCCTCTGCCAGGCGGTATGGGTTCTCCTTCATGACACGATACAGTTCCATGCCATACGTCTCATAAATTTTTACAGCCATGGTATTGGACATTCCGTATTGCTGCAGATAGACAATTGCGTCTCTCAAATCTCTTTTCTCTTCCATTTGAAGTGCAATTTCCCTTGCCTTGCGTTCGCTGATCCCCTTAATCTCTGCCAGCCGCTCCGGTTCTTCCTCAATAATCCGGAATGTGTCATCGCGGAATCTCCTTACAATCCGGGCCGCCAGCGCCGGGCCGACACCCTTTATGGCCCCGGAGCCAAGATATCTTTCCATGCCCGCGCTGTCCTGGGGCGTAACCACCTGATAGGCGCTTATCTTAAACTGGGCTCCATAGACCGGGTGGTCCACATACTCTCCCTGAACGGACAGATTCTCCCCTTGTGTCAGCCCCTTGCACATGCCCACACAGACAATTTCCTCTCCCTCTGCGGCAAGATTTAAAACCGTATATCCGTTATCGCTGTTTTGGAAAATAATATGTTCCACATATCCGCTGACTGTTTCCATTCCGCTCCCCTGTAAACCCGAATCAAAAATAGCAGAACAAGGCCGCCTTATTCCTTAAGCAGCCTTGTCCTAAATGTATGGTTTATTTATTACAGCCGCATCCACCGCAATCTATTCTGTCACCCCACAGCAGTCACGGTTTCAGCACTCTCGGGAATATCCGAAATACCGTAATTACGCTTCATTTGTTCATAGAGCATCTGCGCCAGTCCGAACCCGCTCTGATTGCTTGTCTGTTCTGCCGCACTCTGAATCATCTGGTCCTTATAATAATCCATCATGGAGGAAGTATAGTTGGATGTCTCCTCATTCTGCGGGATGGTTTTCATCATTCCCTTATACATCTGTTCAATAAAATATGCCTCAAACTGCTTGCAGGCGCTCAGCAGCTCGTCATCTGTGGCTTTGGAATAATCTGCTCCATCCAGCTTATTCTGCAGTTTCGTCGCACTCTGGTTTGCAGCAGTGGAATAAGCATCACTGTACATACCGGTTATATTACTGAAATCCATACGCTACCCTCCCGGCTCTGCCTTATTTCCTAATTATCGCTTCAGGTTATTGGCCTGCTGAAGCATCTCATCTGATGTGGTAATCGCCTTGGAATTCAGCTCATAGGCCCTCTGCGCCACAATCATGTTCACCATCTCATCCACTACCTGCACATTGGAGCCTTCCAGATATTTCTGGATTACCGCACTCTTCTCCACCATATTGCTGGTTGCCTCATTGATGGGCTGTCCGCTGGCCGCCGACTGGGCATACAGCGTCTCTGCCAGCTTATCCAGGCCATTGGGATTATTAAACTGGAACAATCCGATTCTGATGCCCATGGGCTGGGGATTGTTCTTGGCATCGGGATAGCAAAGCTCCCCGTATTTATTCACGCTCACATCCGTCAGGATATAATTTCCGCTCAGGACAATGGGCTGTCCCGTGGTATCGAGCACAGGCAGGCCGTCCGTGTTCGCCAGCATGTTTCCGTTGGGTCCCAGCGTAAACTGGAAATGGCCGTTACGGGTATAATATGTATTGCCATCCGCTCCCCGTACCGCGAAGAATCCTTTTCCGTCGATGGCAAAGTCTGTCTCGCTCTCGGACTCCATCAGATTCCCCTGTTTAAAAATAGTAGTTATGGCCGAATTGCGCACACCCAGTCCTACCTGCGCAGTGGTGGGTTTCCTTTCACCGTTTGCCGTAGTGGTCTTCGTCTGCAAATTCTGATATAAAAGAGTCTTAAATTCGTTCACATGGGTTTTGTAGCCCTGTGTATTCACATTTGCCAGATTATTTGCAATCGTGTCAATATTTGTCTGCTGTGCAATCATTCCGGTTGCCGCTGTCCATAAGCTGCGTACCATAAGCCATTCTTCCTTTCTATACTACTGCTTCCTTTACTTTTTCCCATGCGGCGGCCTGAACCGGACTGCCGGGTTTTCTTCTTCAGATCACTTTATTCCCGCGGGCAATGAGGAAAATAGCCCTGCCGGCTTAGACTCTGCCAAGCTGCGTGGCCGCAATTTCCAGTGAGCCATCATAAGTCTGTATGATTTTCTGATTACTTTCATACGCACGGGTGATAGCAATCAGGTTTACCATCTCCGATACAATCTGGACATTGGCCATTTCCAGATATCCCGATTTAATCAGTGCGTCTCCCCTGGTGAGTCTGGCGCCCTCAATCGGCCTGTAATAGGTCTCGCCATATTTTTCCAGATAATTATAATCTTCGAAATCTGCCACCTGAATGGTAGCCACATTCGTTCCGTTCTGGGTAATCCTGCCATTTTCGTCTATCTTGGCATCCTGCAGGGTATTCAGGCGGATTCTGCGGTTCTGGGTATCCAGCACATAATCCCCGTCCTCCGTCACCAGATATCCCTCCGTATTCAGGGTAAACTGTCCTCCCCTTGTATACATGGTAGATGTCTCTCCGGCCTTGTTGGTAAATTCTATGGCAAAAAAGCCTTCTCCCGCCAGGGCCAGGTCAAAGGTATTTCCCGTGACACGGAAAGACCCCTGCGTAAAATCAGTATAATTTTCACCGATCTTTACCCCCGGATTGTTGCTGCCAATACGCTGGGCCATATGCCTTCCGGCCGTGGCGTCCTTGATCTTCACAGTCAGGACAGAGTCAAAGGACTGGCTGGTAGCCCCTTCTTTTTTATAACCCACCGTGGACGCATTCGCCAGATTGTTGGTCAGCGTATCCATCCGGTGCTGTTCATTAATCATACCCGTATAGGCAGTGTATAAGCCTTTTAACATAAAGTGCCTCCTGTTTTATCTTCCATTATACTCGGAAAGGAATTCCACATATTTTCCTGTGCCAATGGCAACTGCCGTCATGGGATCCTCCGCAGTGATTGTATTGATGCCTGTCTTGGATGAAATCAGTTCTTCCAGGCCCCGCAGCAGGCTGCCTCCTCCCGTGAGGACAATTCCCCTGTCGGCAATGTCCGCCGCCAGTTCCGGAGGTGTTTTCTCCAGGACACTGTGAATGGTCTCTACCACCTGGGAAGTCGTCTCCCGGAGCGCCTCTTCCGTCTCTTCGGAGGATACTTTTACCGTCTTGGGAAGTCCGGTCACCAGATTTCTTCCCCTTACATCCATGTAATCCACCTCAGGCCGCTTGTACGCGGAACCGATTTTTATTTTCAGGTCTTCCGCGGTTCTCTCACCGATCAGAAGATTATGCTTTTTCCGCATGTAGCGCACAATGGCCTCGTCGAAATCATCCCCGGCCACCTTGATGGATGCGCTTACCACCGTGCCGCCAAGGGAAATCACGGCAATGTCGGAAGTTCCGCCCCCGATATCCACGATCATATTGCCGCAGGGTTTTGCGATATCAATGCCTGCCCCGATTGCGGCGGCAATGGGCTCCTCTATGATGTCAACATCCCTGGCTCCAGCCTGGTATGTTGCGTCTTCCACTGCCTTCTTTTCCACTTCCGTGACACCGCTGGGAACACACACAGCGATGCGGGGCTTCCGGAAGGTCCTTCTCCCCAGCGCCTTCTGAATGAAATATTTCATCATTTTCTCGGTCACGGAGTAATCAGATATCACGCCCTGGCGCAGCGGCCGCACCGCTATGATATTACCCGGCGTCCTGCCCAGCATAAGGCGCGCGTCCTCCCCGATTGCCTTGATTTTGTTGGTGTCCCTGTCAAAAGCTACAACGGAGGGCTCCTTCAGAACAACGCCCTTTCCTCTGATGTATACTAAAATGCTGGCTGTACCCAAATCAATTCCGATATCTGTGCACTGCATATAATTAATACCCCTTTCTGATGGATTCAAATTTCCGAAGCAAAGTCATACATACTGTATTATAACCGAAAAAAATCCATTTTCATAGGGGTTTATGAAAATTTTAATAAAAAGCGTACAAAGATACTCTCTGAAGTACCTTTTACAGCACTCCATATTATCATTTCGGCAGAATGCCCTGTCTACTTTAGGCTTTTTACACTATTTTATTTGGAATATCACTTCCATTTATTTCCGGACGGCATCCTTTTCCAGCATTTTTTTGATATAGACGCCCGTATGGGAATTCTGATCCCCTGCTATCTTTTCCGGCGTCCCGGTGGCCACCACAGTCCCTCCCCGGTCTCCGCCTTCCGGCCCCATATCAATAATATAATCGGCGGTCTTGATCACATCCAGATTATGCTCAATGACCACCACGGTATTCCCGCCATCCGCAAGTCTGTGAAGAATTTCCACCAGCTTATGCACGTCCGCAAAATGAAGTCCCGTGGTAGGTTCATCCAGAATATATATTGTTTTCCCTGTGCTGCGCCTGCTCAGCTCCGTGGCCAGCTTAATTCTCTGTGCTTCTCCCCCCGAAAGTGTGGTGGAAGGCTGCCCAAGCTTCACATATCCCAGACCCACATCATAGAGGGTCTCGATTTTCCGGCGAATGGAAGGCAGGTTCTCAAAAAAGGGAAGGGCCTCCTCCACCGTCATATCCAGCACATCAAAAATATTCTTTCCTTTATATTTCACATCCAGCGTCTCCCTGTTGTAGCGCCTGCCGCCGCAGACTTCGCAGGGCACATATACATCTGGCAGAAAATGCATCTCTATCTTGATAATGCCATCCCCGCTGCAGGCCTCGCAGCGGCCGCCTTTTACATTGAAGCTGAACCGTCCCTTGCCGTAGCCCTTGGCCTTGGCATCCGCGGTGGAGGCAAACAAATCCCGGATCTGGTCAAATACTCCCGTATAAGTAGCCGGATTGGAACGGGGCGTGCGCCCTATGGGAGACTGGTCGATGGCGATCACCTTATCCAGCTGCTCCAGACCCGTAATTCCCTTATGCTTTCCCGGAATACATCTGGCACGGTTTAAATCCCTGGCCAGATGCTTGTAGAGTATTTCATTCACCAGGGAGCTTTTGCCGGAACCGGATACTCCTGTCACGCAGGTCATAATCCCCAGCGGTATCTCTACATTAACATTCTTCAGGTTGTTTTCCCTTGCTCCCTGCACCTTCAGAAAACCGGCAGGTTTCCTTCTCTCTGCCGGCACCGGGATCCGCAGCTCCCCGCTGAGATATTTTCCGGTAATGGATTCCGGTATCTTTTCGATTTCCTCTGCCGTACCGCAGGCCACCACTTCCCCGCCGTGGGAACCTGCCCCCGGGCCAATGTCCACCACATAGTCTGCCGCCAGCATGGTATCCTCGTCATGCTCCACCACGATCAGGGTATTCCCCAGATCCCTGAGATTTTTCAAAGTGTTCAGAAGCTTGTCATTGTCCCTCTGGTGCAGGCCGATACTGGGCTCGTCCAGAATATAGCAGACTCCCACCAGCCCGGAACCGATCTGGGTGGCAAGTCTGATTCGCTGTGCTTCCCCGCCGGACAAAGTGCCGGTGGCCCTGGACAATGACAGATACTCCAGTCCCACATCCACCAGAAAGCCCACCCTGGCGCGTATTTCCTTGATAATCTGCCCCCCGATCAGCATCTGCTGGTGTGTAAGATGCATATCTTCCATAAAAGCATGCAGGTCCAGAATAGAGGAGGATGTTATTTCGTATATATTTTTATCACATATCGTCACTGCAAGGGCTTCTTTTTTCAGCCTCATACCCTTGCATACTTTGCAGGGTGTGATACGCATGAAACTCTCATATTCCTGCTTCATGGTTTCCGAAAACGTCTCCCTGTATTTCCGTTCCACGTTGTGAACCAGACCCTCAAAAGCCACCGGGTAGACACCATATCCCCTCTGCCCCTGATAATGCACCTCCACTTCCTTGCCTTCCGTGCCATAAATCAGGACATGTTTCACTTTCTCCGGATACGCTTCAAAAGGAGTGTCCAGATCAAAATCATATTCTTTACACAGGGCCTGTAAAAGTGCGTTTGTAAAACTGTTTTTGTCCGCGCAGGACTGCCAGCCCGTCACCGCAATGGCTCCCTGGCTGATACTCAGTCTTTGGTCCGGAATCATGAGTTCTATATCAAACTCCATCTTATAGCCCAGACCGGAACATTCCGGGCAGGCACCGAAGGGATTGTTAAAGGAAAAACTCCTGGGCTCTATCTCACTGATACCGATGCCGCAGTCAGGGCAGGAAAAACTCTGGCTGAAAGTCATAGGACTTCCTCCCACCACATCCACCACCAGAAGCCCCTCTGCCAGACTCAGCACATTTTCTATGGAATCTGCCAGCCTGCGCTCTATTCCCTGCTTCACGGCCAGACGGTCCACCACAATCTCTATATTATGTTTTATATTCTTATCCAGGGAAATTTCTTCCGTCAGTTCATACAGACTGCCATCAATCCGCACACGCACATAACCGCTTTTTCGGGCGCGGTCCAGCACTTTTGCGTGTTCTCCCTTCCGTCCCCTTACCACCGGAGCCAGCAGCTGCAGTCTGGTTCCCTCCGGCAGTTCCATAATCTGGTCCACCATCTGGTCCACAGTCTGTTTCGCAATTTCCCTGCCGCATTCGGGACAGTGTGGTATCCCGATTCTGGCATAGAGCAGACGGAAATAGTCATATATCTCCGTCACGGTTCCCACCGTGGAACGGGGATTCCTGTTTGTGGACTTCTGGTCTATGGAGATGGCCGGGGACAGCCCCTCAATCTTTTCCACATTGGGTTTTTCCATCTGCCCCAGGAACATCCTGGCATAGGAGGACAGCGACTCCATATAGCGGCGCTGCCCTTCCGCGTAAATCGTGTCAAAAGCCAGGGATGACTTGCCTGAGCCCGACATTCCTGTCAATACTACCAGCTCATTTCTGGGAATATCCACATCTATGTTTTTTAAATTATGTTCCGCCGCCCCCCGGATTTTAATATATTCCCGGGGACGCATCTTCTTTATCTCGACCATTGCTCTCCCTTCCTTTTGTATCATCCGGCCTTGCCAAAACACCGCCCGGAGATCTTATACCCCGGTTCTGCCGCCTTCCGCCAGTGTCCCGGAGCAAATCCATTCCCCTGCGCAGTCTCAGACGCAGCTCATTTTTCCGCCGCAGGATTCCCTGCCCCATGTTCTGCTTCCCGGTCCGTCCTGCCGGTTTTTCGTTTCTCCAGAAACTCCGTCACCCGGGCCGTATACTGGCAGATCCCGCATATGGATATGGCGGTCAGAACCGGCAGGAAGACCAGCAGATACCTGGCTCTGGCCTCAAACAGCATCTGGTAGAAAAAGATACCCAGAAAACTCAGCGCAAGGACTCCGTACTTCTCCCGTTTTTCCTTTTTGCAAAGACAGATTCCCGGGATCCCTGTAATACAGAAATACCATGCCAGCTGGCAGAGGGTGTTATACCTTCCCATATTGGCTGCATCCACCCAGAAAATATCCCTCAGCCATTGTGTCAGGGCAGTGTTGCTGGCAAGGTCGTCCGGAAAATATTCCTCCACCCATACCTCGGACCGCCAGCCGAATGTCCCATCATTAAAGGTCATCATCATTTTCTTCAGCCAGAAATACACTGACCCGAAAAATCCTCTGTCTTTCAGCCGCCCGAAAGCCCTTTCCAGCGCAGCCTGGTTTCTCTCTTCTCTGCTGGTCTGAAATTCCCCGAAAATGGCCACGTCATCCCCATTATATCCTCCGGTGGTTTTCTCATTCAGGCCCATGTACAAATAATTCTGCCATCCGGCTTCTATTTCCGGATTAAACTCAAGTCCTATCTCTTCTATAAAATAATCTTTGCACATATTTACCGCAAACAGCAGCGCGGCCGCCAGCAAAACTTCCGTCAGGAAAAATTTCCAGTACTTTTTTCTGTCTGCCAGAAAACTGAGAAACTCTATTGCCAGAAGGGCAATAAGAACCACATATATACTGGGCTTCACCAGTCCGCCTGCCACAATGCTTATCATCGCCGGCACCAGATACAGATACCGGAAAAGATCCTTCTCGGCCTTTTTATAACACACATAAAAATAAATACCCATTATGGGGAAAACCATTCCGTAAGTATCCGTATAAGGCGCTATTTTCCAGGGAGATATCCCTACCAGTACAAGATACAGCCCGAATGCGGTCACGGTAGGCATCAGTCTGCCCGTCAGCTTCTTCACGGTAAGACAGCTGAAAAATCCCCCCAGTGAAATCAGGATGCAATTCACCTGCAGCCACATAAACTCAGCCACATAAGGATAGTTTTTCATCTCCATGGCTTTTCTGAGAATCTTTCCCAGAATATAGGATATGGGAATATTGTTGGAATACATGGAAAGATAATAATAGTACCCCAGTTCCTCCTCATATGCGACACTATAGGCTGCCCCCCTGACCACCATAATATCCCAGGGCAGCTTGAACGCAATCTCTCTTGCAACCCTCACATTGACGAAATAAAGCACAATAAATAACGCCGCCAGAATAAGATTTACAACCAGGTTCTTCTTCCCTGTCAGCTCCATTTTCCTGCATGCCCTGAAAAGGCAGATGCAGGCGGCCATGCCCAGGAGAGCCAGAAGGGCCAGCACCTGGCCGGGCAGTAATACCGTCAGTTTCATGCCCACCCAGTAATCCATACTGTTTCCCACAAAAAGGGTTCCGCACAAAACCGGCAGAAATACCGCCAGAAATATTACATTGACAGCCAAAAAAGTTCTGTCCCGCAATTTAACCATTTCTACACCTTTTTCAACCTTCCCAACAGCAATATTCCTTCATGTCACAGACTGCGGCCCTTGTCCGTCCGCTGTCTTTTCTCCCGTCCACGGACATCCGGTACGCATAGTCCCTTAATTCCCGGACTTTGCTTCCAGCTCCCGCAGAGACTGCTTCAGTTCAATCATCTTATCCCTCAGTTCCGCGGCGGCCTCAAAATTCAGGTCCGCAGCGGCCTTCTGCATTTTCTTCTGCACATCGGCAATCAGCTTCTCCAGTTCCTTGCGGCTCATGGATTCCGGATCCTTCTCAAACCTTAGCTCTTCCTTGGCAATGACCTTGGAAATGGCAATCAGGTCACGCACGGACTTCTTAATGGTCTGGGGCGTAATATGATGCTCTTCATTATATTTCATCTGAATCTCGCGCCTGCGGCTGGTCTCGTCCAGGGCAACCCTCATGGAGTCCGTGATGGTATCCGCGTACATGACCACATGTCCCTCTTCATTTCTGGCAGCACGTCCTATGGTCTGTATCAGGGAAGTGGCGCTTCTCAGAAATCCCTCCTTGTCCGCATCCAGAATGGCTACCAGGGAAATCTCCGGAATATCCAGACCTTCCCGCAGCAGATTGATACCCACCAGGACATCAAACACATCCAGACGCATATCCCGGATAATTTCCGCGCGCTCCAGCGTGTCCACATCCGAATGCAGATATTTGACCCGGATTCCCACTTCCCTCATATAATCGGTTAAGTCCTCTGCCATTCGTTTGGTCAGGGTGGTCACCAGTACCTTGTTATGCTTCTTTGTCTCTGCGTTAATCTCTCCCACCAGATCGTCAATCTGACCTTCCACCGGGCGCACATCCACCCTGGGATCCAGAAGACCGGTGGGGCGGATAATCTGTTCTGTCCGCAGCAGTTCATGTTCCTCCTCATAGACGGAAGGCGTGGCTGACACAAACATCATCTGGTCAATATGGGATTCAAACTCCTCAAAATTTAAAGGTCTGTTGTCCAGCGCGGAGGGAAGCCGGAAACCGTACTCCACCAGGGTATTTTTTCTGGAACGGTCCCCCGCAAACATTCCCCTGATCTGCGGAATCGTCATATGGGACTCATCAATGATAATCAGAAAATCATCCCGGAAAAAATCCATCAGGGTCAGCGGCGGGGAGCCGGGCGGCATCCCGTTCAGATGCCTGGAATAGTTCTCAATTCCTGAGCAGAATCCCGTCTCCCGCATCATTTCTATGTCAAAGTTCGTCCGCTCCGCGATGCGCTGTGCCTCAATCAGCTTATCCTCGCTTTTAAAATAACGGACCTGCTCTTCCAGTTCCTTCTCAATATTGTCACAGGCAATCTTAATTTTCTCCTGGGATACCACATAATGGGATGCCGGGAAAATAGCCACATGTGCCAGCACCGCATGCACCCGGCCGGACAAGGGCTCCACCTCTGCTATTCTGTCAATTTCGTCCCCGAAAAATTCAATCCTGATAAAATAATCCCCGCCCTGAGCCGGATAGACTTCAATGACATCCCCGTGTACCCGGAAGCATCCTCTCTGCATGTCCATCTCATTGCGTGTATATTGAATATTCACCAGTTCCCTCAGTACCTGGTCCCGGTCTTTCACCATTCCCGGACGAAGGGACACGATCATATCCTGATATTCATCCGGACTTCCCAGTCCGTAGATACAAGACACACTGGCCACCACTACCACATCCCTGCGCTCCGTCAGGGAAACCGTCGCCGACAGCCGCAGCTTGTCAATCTCGTCATTTATGGAAGAATCCTTTGCAATATAGGTATCGGAAGAAGGCACATATGCCTCCGGCTGATAATAATCATAATAGGAGACAAAGTATTCTACCGCATTTTCCGGGAAAAATTCCTTGAACTCGCCGTAGAGCTGTCCGGCCAGGGTCTTATTGTGCGCTATGACCAAAGTGGGCTTGTTCAGGGCGGCGATGACATTGGCCATGGTAAAGGTCTTGCCGGAACCGGTGACACCCAGCAGAGTCTGAAACTGATTGCCCTTTTGGAAGCCCTCCACCAGTTCGGCTATGGCCGCCGGCTGGTCCCCGGTGGGCTTGTATTCGGAATGAAGTTTGAAGCATTTTTGTGCATCCTGCACAATACCACCTCCTTGCACCTATAGTAAAAAAGGGGCACTATCTGCCCGAAATTCGTCACGGTGTGTCTTCTTTTCACTTTAAAAAAGTACCGTGACGAATGAAAGTCACCTGAATCGATTTTGTTAACATATGAATACAGCATAAAACTATATGGAATTTTCCAATACAGCAGGTTATAGTATAACACATCTTCTCAAAAAAGTACATACCCAAATCAGAACATTTGTTCAGATTTGGGTATGCTTCAATAGCTCGTGGCCTTAAAGCCACTATTACTACAGTGGCTTGCCACCATAACGATGGCGGCTTTATTGGGTGCCTTTCACTTTTCCTATTACAACACCAGCATCTACATCTAAGCATTCGTGTATAATGCACTCTCTGCTTCTTTATATTCAGCTTCCGTATATCCCATAGATAATATCTGTTCTTTTGTAATATTGACTCTAATCATTCTCTCAAGAGCCTCTTTTCTTGCCTCTTTTCCTGCCTCTATTTTTGCCTCTATTTTTGCCGCCCTTCTTTCCCGTTCTATAATACTCTCTGACCAATTACACATAATCTGGATTCTCCTTTCCAATTCAGTCGTCATTGTCATTCCATATTCCTCTTCCAATATACGTTTCTTTTCTGAAGCATCTTTCCTGGAAACCAACTCTTCCAACATAGCAATCAACACATTCTGAGATTTCTTTATAGCTTTTCCAGGAGAACTTTCTGCTTCACCCCTGATATTGACAATAATGCCTTTCATCAGATCCGTATGATATGAATTTCTCCTATTCCCAAAAACTGTTTTTCTGTCAAAACAGATTTCCTCGATAGAATCTTCTGTTTCTTCGCTATCCATGCATATCCAGATACTTCGGACTTTTTTCAAATTATCAAAGTCACTGTGGAAAAATTCGGTCTGTTTCTGTGCTGAAATCATCCTTGCAAGATAGAACAGAACCCTATTCTCCAGGTGGTATCCCAGCTTACCGGAATCCGTTGACTTCTGCGCCTCAATGTTGATAAGAATCTTCATCTCTTTTTTCTTGGGGTATGCAGTGAAGCGAATATCATAATAGATGATTCCCTCTCCCGGAATATTATCTTCCGTTACTGTTCCTTTCACTCGTCCAAGATTAGAAAGTCCTGCATCAACCGGTCTCGCTCCTATTTCAATATCGTCACCAATGCAGCCAGGGATGTCTTTAATGTCCATCTCCTGAAACTCATCAACAGTATACTTCAAAACACGTGACAATATCTGCTTGTCCGAAAGCAAATATTTTACATTTGTATCATATACAGAACCAGAGTCATTTGTAGCATTGACCGTCTGCGCTAAATTTGTCTCTATCATCGTCACTCCCTCTTTATTATATGAAATAGATATAATAAAATCAACTGTTTCAGCAGGTTAGTTATAGTGTAACACATCTTCTCCAAAAAGCAAATACCCAAACCGGAACATTTGTTCGGATTTGGGTATGCCTTTCAATTCCATTCCTTTTTGTCATTTTCTGCCGTTTCTCCGTAATATTCCGACACATCAACTCGGAGTAATCCTGTCCCTCATATATTGGAGCAATTTCGCTGACTCTTCCTGATTCAATCCTTTCAATAACTCCCTCTTTTGTAGCCGGGTTGTCGGCAGCCTGTTTATAAGACATTGCCTGCGGGAATAAACATCCCCGCATTAAAACTGAAAATAAATAAATGTGGACTTATCATATTCCGGTCCGTAAACCCCAAAAATAAGGATTCCAAAAATCACCATATAGTACACCAGCCAGCGAAACCAAATATTCTGCCTTGCCAGTATCCCCCTGAAATCTGCCTTCCGCTTTTTCGCGTAATCCACTGCCATTAAGATTGCCAGGCCCCACAACATAACCAGAAAATTCTTTTCGGACAAAGACATGGTGTATATGCCCAGCAGGGAATCCGGATGGAAAAAGGAAAAAAGTCCAATATTTTTAACACTATGCAAAAGCATCTGCAGGGCAGCTGTCAGATTGTGGGCCCGGAAAAATAGCCAGGCGAAATCCACAAGCACAAAGGTCGTAAAACGCTGCATCATAAGATAACTTCCACAGCCGGTACGGACCCGCAGTCTCTTCTGCAGGCGGGTGCGCCAGGGGCCTGTCAGATCTCCTGCCACCTGGTATAATCCGTTGAGTACGCCCCACACCACAAAATTCCAGCCGGCCCCGTGCCAGAGGCCGCTGACCGCAAAGGTCAAAAGAAGATTGCGGTATTTTTTCCATCTGCCGCATCGGTTTCCTCCCAAAGGTATATAGACATAATCCCTAAACCATGTGGTCAGTGAAATATGCCAGCTGCGCCAGAATTCGCTGACCGTAGTCGCATAATAAGGACTTTTAAAATTTTTCGTCAGTGTAAAGCCCAGCACCCTGGCTGCCCCCACTGCAATATCGGAATATCCCCCAAAATCACAATAGACCTGAAATGCAAACAGGACAGTAGCCAGAAGGATCTGCAGTCCGGAATAGGCGGTATAATCGTCGTAAACGGCATTGACCAGAATAGCGATGCGGTCCGCAATCACCAGTTTCTGGAAAAATCCCCAGCCCATCAAAAGTAATCCGTCCTTTACTCTCCGGAAATCAAATGTATGAGGTTCATATACCTGGCGCATAAGGTTTTTGCTGCGCTCAATGGGCCCGGCCACCAATTGCGGAAAAAAAGAGATAAACAACGCATATCTCAGAAAATTTTTCTCTGCCGGAATCTCTCCCCGCCACACGTCCAGAATATAACCAAGTACCTGGAATGTATAAAAAGAAATGCCCACCGGCAACAGAAAATCAAAGACCGGCATTCGCACCGAAATATTTGCAAACGACAGCAAAGTCCCTATGCTGTCTGCCGCAAAAGCAAAATATTTGAAAAAGAACAGAATCCCCAGATTGAATACGACGCACCCGGCCAGACACCATTTTTTCAGTCTTTTTGATTTCATGCCTTTCCCTTGCGCGGACGCGGATAACGCCAGTCCACTGACCCATGTAGTCAAAGTGGAGGCCAGCATTAAAACAGCATATCCGGGATTCCAGCTCATGTAAAAGTAATAACTGGCTCCCAGAAGCCACAAATATTTCCCCCGCTGGGGAATTAAAAAATATACCAGAGTGACAACCGGAAAAAATATCAAAAAATCAACAGAATTAAACAGCACTGTCTTGTTCCTCCATCACTCTTTTTCCTGCACATACAGCATATCCATAACAAACCGGGTCACCTTTTCAGCGCCCGAGCCGTTCAGATGATGATAACCGTTAAAAGCATCCTCAAAATCCTGGGCCGTCAGGCCAATCTCATTATAATGCCGGTTGCAGTCCAGGTAGTAAACTCCCTCGCTCTCAGCAAGGGACGAAATTTTTTCAAAACAGCTGTCATAATTGATAGAACGGATATATACGTCATACATGGGAGCCATGACCACATAAAAAGGAATTCCCTCTTCCCGGCACAGCTGCGCCAGCTTGTGAAAATAAAGCTCGTTGCTTCCGGAAATAACCCACTCTGCCGGGTTATAATCTGCCTCTGCATACAGTCTCTGCGTATCTGCCGACATGGAAGTCCTGCTTGGCCGGAAGGACGAAAAATTCCGGATACCCTTCATATAAAAATTCAGATTTGATCCAATGGAGACAATATCCGTCCAATTACTGTGGCACCTGGCTATGGGAAGCAGCGCGTAACTCCAGTTCCGGCCCTCGTACTGCTCCATCACAGCCTCCAGCTTTGTCAGGCCAAAACGCATTCCGTCTATATTGGCTTCTTTTTTCCAGTCCCGGTCAGGGGTGTCGCCATATCTGAAATTATTATTATTGTCCAGGGAAAAAGCCTCCAGAATAATTGCTTTCGGCTGCTGATAATGCAATGCCTCTTTTACATTGAAATATGCCTGCACCGTATTTTGGGAATTGGAGGCCAGAACATAGCTGCTCATTCCGGTGGACTGTGAAATAACCCAAGGGTCGAAAGTGGAATAGGCATGACTGCTGCCCACTACCAAAACTTCTGCCTCTCCTTTTTCCAGGGCATAAAAGCAGTGCCATGTGCGGATAATTTCATTGGGAGGGTATAATAACAAGACCGCTCCTTTCAGACCGGCCAGAAAAAGCAGCACAAAGAACAATCCTTTCAGAAAACATTTGTAATTTATGGTTTTATACTTCCCCAAAAAACCATCTCCCTTACCATATGCCATACTGCCGTCAGCCGCGTTTATATCCGGGCTCCACCGGGTCAGAATCACAATCTCTATCATAATAAGGGAATTTTTATCATTTTTGGTCTGCTGCCAGCATACTTTTAAAAAATTGCTTTTGAGAACCGGACTGCCCCGCGCCGGACAGTCTGCAGCTGTGCCGGCGGTCCCCCTCCGGCTGCCCGTGCGCAATGCAAAACCCCTGCATGTCACATATATGCAGGGGTTTTCGTTTTCTCTCACTCTTTCGGTCCATACTGAAGCCATGGACTAAAATATTCTTCGGGTGCAGGATCCGGCATGGGACTTGACCGATACGTATTGGGCCGCGAGGAATATACCTGCACAGTAAACCCCCATGCCCCGCGTTGGCACCACTGCGCATGAAACAGGGGCAATCTA
>OFFR01000094.1_pt1 | contig 66723 bp, 79 predicted proteins | sample 1521421 | NCBI WGS metagenome assembly OFFR01 (sample SAMEA3504087, study PRJEB24116) | mouse gut metagenome | biome: mouse gut; feature: mouse-associated habitat; material: faeces | place: Denmark | collected 2011 | reverse complement strand
CCCTGACGCCGGGGAATTTGCCGAGGCCGGGGACCTCCCCTTCTCCGGGGACTAAACCGGGAAGCAGCGCACAGGGGGCGGAGCCGCTCAGGGCCTCCGCCCCCGCCGAGGGGGCCGAAAATGAAAGAGTATAACGAAATGGTGGTGGAGCAATGGCAGCGCGGAAAGAGGCCGTAGACCTTGATAAAATCGTTGACTATCGGGCGGAATACGCCGCCGTCGTTGAGGGCCTAAAACCAGGCGGGGAAGACGGGGGCCTTATTGGGCGCTGCCCCTTCCACCATGACCGAAACAGGAGTTTTTCGGTAAACCCGAAAACCGGGATGTGGCATTGCTTCACAGAGGATGAAGGCGGCAATTTTGTAACCTTTTGGGCCAAAATCCACAATGTAGATACCAAGCAGGCATACAAGGAAATCCTGGAGAAATACGGCGTTTCAACCGAAAAGCCAAAGGCCGCCGCCAAACGGGAAAAGGCACAGCCCACCCTGGGACCCTACACCCTGGAACAATACAGCTTTGACAAGCACCTGCCCCAAGAATGGCTCCGGGACCGTTGCCACGCATCCACCAAGTTTGACCGCTATAACAATGTTGAATATCTGGAAATCCCCTATTATTCCATGGACGGCAAGCAAACCGCCATCCGTAAGCGCTACGGCGATAAGGGCTTCCGCTGGGGGAAAGGCGCTCAGATATGCCTTTATGGGGAATGGCGTATCCCGGAATTTCAGCAGCAAGGCTATAGCTACGTTATCCTTGTAGAGGGCGAGAGCGACACACAGTCCCTGTGGTACATGGGCCTGCCGGGCATCGGAGTGGCGGGGGCTTCCATGTTCAAGCCGGAACAGGCAAAGGTCCTCCAGGGCCTGCGCCTTTACATCCATAAGGAGCCGGACCGGGGCGGGGATACCTTCGTCGAAAAAATCTGCGCCGGATTGCGGGAAATCGACTTCCAGGGGGAGGTCTTCCAGTGGGCCTGTTCGCCCATGGGGAGCAAGGACCCGTCCGACCTTTACCTCAAACTCGGCAAAGAGGAAGCAGAAAAGCGGATACAGCAGGCCATAAAAGACGCCGCCCCCGTTGACTTCAAACGGGAAAACATCCCGGAAGCTATCCCCGGCGCACCTATCCACCGGCGGCAGCCGGAAGGCTGGATTTATTCGGATAAGGGCATCAGCCGGATTGACGAAAAGCAGTATACCCCGGTCGTAGTATGCAGGACCCCCGTTATTTTGACACAGCGCCTGCAGAGCCTTGAAACCGGGGAAGAAAAGATTGAAGTAGCCTTCAAGCGGGACGGCAAGTGGCAGACGGCCACCTTCCCCCGGTCCACCATATTTAAGAGCCAAAGCATCACCACCCTGGCCGATTTAGGCTGCACGATCACCAGCGAAAACGCCAAACAGGTGGTGCGGTTTTTGCAGGCCCTGGAGGCGGAAAATATAGACCTTATCCCAAAGGTCGACGCCACGTCCACCTTCGGCTGGCAGCCGGGCCGCCGCTTTATACCAGGTTGCGATGCAGGCATCACCCTGGACATTGACCCGTCACAGCGGGGCATGGCCGCCGCCTACTGCCAAAATGGGACCTTTGAAAAATGGAAGGCGAACATGGCCCCACACCGGCAGCGGAACAAGTTTAGGTTTATCATGGCGGCCAGCTTCGCCGCCCCGCTCCTGCGGATCGTGAAGCAGAGGATATTCTTTGTTTACAATTGGGGAGGTTCAAAAGGCGGCAAGACCGCCGCCCTGAAAGCCGCCCTCTCCGCCTGGGGGGACCCGGAGCGGCTGATGGTGAATTTCAACGCCACCCAGGTCGCCCTGGAGAGGATGGCGGGCTTTTATAACGACCTTCCACTCGGCATTGACGAGCGGCAGCTTGCAGGCCAGAAGCAGGAGAACCTGGAAAAGATTGTTTACATGATCGCCAGCGGAACCGGACGCGCCAGGGGAAGCAAGGGCGGCGGCTTGCAGGCGCTTAATACATGGCGCACCGTAGCCCTGGCAACCGGCGAGGAACCCTTAAGCACAGACACAACGCAGACCGGCGTAAGTACCCGTGTTCTGGAGATATACGGCGGCCCTTTTGACGACGAGAAGTCCGCCAGCCTTATGCACCAGCAGGCCCCGGTAAATTGCGGCTGGGCTGGCCCGGAGTTTATAAGCCGGCTCCTTGAAACAGACGAGCGGACCATAACGGACCAATACGAAAAGATGGTAGAAGAAATTTACGCAGCGGCAAACGGAACCAGCGGGGCGCATATAGCCGGGATAAGCGCGGTCGCCCTTGCGGATGCGATTATTGATACATGGATATTCAGAGAAGGAAAAGCGGAGCAAAATGGCGAAAATTGTGACCAGGAAGCCGAAAATTGTTATCAAAACGGCGAAAAGTGTAAGAAAGCGCTTGAAATACGGAAGGAGTCATGGGAGCGGGCCGTACAGATGGCGAAAGCAATTATACAAGAACAGCTTACCGCAGGAGTAAGCGACGTAAACGAGAACGCGACACAATTTATAGTTGATTGGATATTGAGCAACCGCGCCCAGTTTGGGGACAAGGCAATCGGGACGTGCCTGGGCTTCATAAGTTCCATGCAGGATAAAGCCTATATATTTCCTTCCCTGCTTAACCAGGCATTGACGAAAGCAGGGTACAGCCCCAGAAAGACCATGAAATATTTAGCAGATAAAAAAATAATAACCAGCACACCAAAAGCAAACGGCGGGAAAGAGTACTGCATAAGAAAATGGTTTGATAACAGAACAAGCCGCTTTATTGAATTTGATTTAGGGAGATTTTCAAAACCCGTTGACCCATTGGACGAGGACGAGGCAGCAGAAGCGGCAGGAGTTAAGGAAAAACCGAAAGCGGAGGAATGGCAACAATTAGACCTTGACACAAAGTCGCCTTTCGAGGAAGAAGAAACGGAACTGCCGTATTAAACCATGCTTTTTCATTACGCCTAAAAAATAGGCGTAAGGTTAGGCGTAAGGTTAGGCGTAAGGCAAAAAACACCGAAAACAAGCGGCTTTTTAAGCCTATTATATATATTCTTACGACATTACGCCTATTATATAGGCTCTATTGCAAAATAAAAAGGTAAGAAAATTTTAGACCTTTTTCAAAAAGTACGGTATATTTCCGAAAAATAGGCGTAAGGCGTAAGGAACCGAAGGAAGGCCCCATAAATTCAAGGTTTATCACATTACGCCAAGTAAAAGCAAAAAGGCGTAAGGATATTAAGGCGGAAGGAGGTGAGCGGCTACGGAAAAAGCAGAAAAATCCCTTGAAAAAGCGGCGGTAACGCTTGAAAAATATCGGAAAAACAAAACGCTTGTCCCGCCGGAGGAATTGGCCGGGAGGTATAAAAAACCTTTTGAGAAATTGAAGCAGCAGCTCAAGGAGGAACTAGAGGAATTTTTAAGGCTTTTTATTTTGGATGGCCTGCAGTTCCGGGACGACGACGAAGGGCGGCAGCTTGTAGACGAGATTAACCGGGCCTTTAGGGAGGGGCAGATCGGAAAGCGAGTGGGGCGGGCAGCCTTCCGGGAATTTGACTTAGAGAAGATAAAGCAGATCGCCCAGGAACACCGCCAGAAGGTAGAGGGGATATATAAAGCATACTTCGACCGCCACACTTGCCTATACGCCGCCGGGCCTTCCTGGGACCCGGACAATCCACAGCCGCCGCTTATTTACAACGATATTGTGGACAAGTTTTACGACGAGGCGGCGGGCGGGTGGATAAGCAAAGAGAAGCCCCCAGGGGCGGCAATATTGATTTTCATAAAAAGTGAAAATAAAACAACCGAGCAAAAGGAGGAAACACCATGAACAGAGAGGAAAACGTAAAGAGCTTTGAGGAACTTATGAGCAGGGTAAACCGGGAAGGAAAAGACGCCTTGATGGACTACATCAGAAAAAGCGACTTCTACACGGCCCCGGCTTCTACCCGGTTCCACTTAAGCACCGAGGGCGGATTATTGCAGCATAGCCTAAACGTATACCGCTGCTTAAAAGCGAAGCTAGCCAGCATATACTGGGGGCCGATTTTGGAAGCAGCAGGAAACGACGCCCTTATTATTTGTCCCTTGCTTCACGATCTTTGCAAAACGCATTTTTACAAGATTGATTTTAAGAACCAAAAGACATACGACCCGGAGAAGGTATTAGCGGCGGAGCGCTGGCAGGTAAAGAAGGATAACGCCGGATCTTTCATTTGGGAGAGCGTACCTTGCTACACCGTCGACGACCGGGTGCCATACGGACACGGAGAAAAGAGCGTTATGATGATTGAGCAGTTTATGAGGCTTACCGGCCCGGAACGCTTCGCCATCCGCTGGCACATGGGATTTTCAGAGCCGAAGGAGCTGCATTTACAGCTTACCCAGGCTATGAGCAAATACCCACTTATACTTGCCCTTCACGAAGCGGACCAGGAGGCAAGCACACTTTTGGAGGACGAGAAGGACAACCGGGCATGGCTCACGGATGAGGGCAAGACCCAGGCAGGCCAGAACGAAGGGTGCGACTTCCAGGAGGCTGAGGCGATAGGAGAGGCGGGTGAGTAGGATGGAGTTTAATATATTCCAGCCGTTATGCCCTTTCAGCGGTTTAGCTTACGCATACCAGGACGACCACACACGCATGGAAATGGTATGCCATAGGGACGACCGCAGGCCAGACGGGCATAGCTGGAGCATTTGCGACGAAGGACACTGCCCATATTTTGGGATCCGGATAGTTGGAAGCAACGTCACTATATACAACAGCTATGGCGTAGAGTTGGGGCAGTGCGAAAGCATAGAGGCAACGGCAATATTACCCCCGGAAGATTATGAGTAAGGAGATGTAGAAAATTGAAAGCTATAACCGTTTGGCAGCCCTGGGCGCAGCTTTTGGCGGAGGGTAAGAAGCACGACGAAACGAGAAGCTGGCGGACGAATTACCGGGGCGAGATATTAATCCACGCAGCAAAGTCCGATCACAGCGGAATTTTATTACACATTCCAATGAATGAGCTTAAATATTTTCAAGAGGCAGGCATAACAAGCCGTATTGATAAACTGCAGACCGGAGCTATAATTGGTTCCGCAATTTTGACGGATTGCAAGCTGATAGATCAGGAATACCACGACTTTATAAAAGAGCTTTGCCCGGAAGAATATGCATACGGCGACTTCACGGTCGGTCGGTATGCCTGGAGGTTTGAGAAGCCGCAGCTATTCAAAACACCGATACCAGTATCCGGAAAGCAGGGCTTATGGAACTTCGGAGAAAACGTCCAGATCCGCAACGGCGAATTATACATAAAGGAGGCAGCGCATGGAAGGGAAAATGGAAGGATTGACTAAAGAGCAGATCATAGAAAACCAGAAGAAAGAGCTACAGAAGCTGGCGGCGGAAAATTGCTTTTTAGGCAACCAGGCAAAGGAGGCCCAGAAGGAAGCGGCGCAGATTAAGGAGGAATTGAGAATCGCCAGGAGCGACAACGAAACCTTGAAGGAAGCTATTGTAAATCGTTTTGTTTCAGAGTGGGGAGGCAGATCATGAACAGAAATAGAAAAGGCAAAATGCCGGAGATTACTAGGGAGATGTATAAGAGCATTAAGAAGTACGACCGCCAGCAGTTCACGGCGTTCTGTACTGACCTTTACGGCTTCGGCTTCCAGGACGGCAGAGAGAGCGTCCCAGGCGTTGACATTACGGCAATTATGAAAGCGATTGAGAATACCAAGGGAATCGGAGCCAAGAAGCTGGCGGACATAAGAGCCAGCATAGAGGCGGTATTTGAGGAATCCGGAGAAGATAAGAAGGAGGGATAAAGTGGATATTGAACAGAAAGCGGAAATGCTTACTACGGCTTATATTCATTCCTACAATTTGGCATTGAAGGAAGTAAAAAATCCGAACCTTGCGGCGCAGATAGCAACGGCGGTCATTATGGTAATTGACTTGAATACACCGAAACAGCAGGCAATAAACCCCTTAGAGTTATTATTTGCACAGATGGCGGCCGCAGCCCAGGAGCGGACCAGGAAGGAAGAAAGTGAGGTAGACGACCATGACAGAGCAGAAAATGCAGCAGATTAACGCCTGGCTTAAGAAGGTAAACAAGGGCAAGCTGGAGATGCATGAAAAGATGGCTATAGCCAACGCAACTATGGAGATGTTGGAAAAGTTGGAACCGATTTACGATAAGTACAACGGTAACAGTTGCGACGTCGCAAGAAAGTAGAGGCTTTGATGATTGATTTTGAACAGTTTAAAACCAAGGCGGAGGTCATTAAGTACCTTAAGGCTACGAAGGATATATCCTGCCAGACAACCGCCCAGGCGGAGAAGTACCTGCGGGCGCACTTGCCAAAAGAAAGCTATTACCAGGATAAGATCATAAAGCACATAAGGGAGCTTATACCCTCTTCCTTCGTTTGGAAAGCGGCGGCTGGGCCATACAGCCGCCAGGGGATCCCGGATATTTGCGCCGTAGTAAACGGCCGGTATTATGGCTTTGAGGTAAAGCGGCCATTTATAGGCGTTCTTTCCAAGATACAGGAGCGCACCATACTGCAGATAAGGGCGGCAGGCGGGAAAGCCTACGTTGTTACATATCCGGACGAGGTAACAAGAATATTACAGAAAGAGATCGGAGGGACACCATGAGCAGAGAAGCGGAGCTTATAAAAGAGATTGACAAACATATCAAGAAAGCGGGCGGCCTTTACGGTTTGGAGCTTCCCGACAGCGACCTGCGGATCATACAGGCGGCGCTTGTTGAAAAAGAAGTCCGGATGAGCCGGATCGAGGCTGGGGACGTTGTAACAGATAACGGCTACCACCAGGAAGTCGTTATAACACGCATTGACAAGCACGGATATTTTGAAGGGTATTATGTAGCCGACGGCGTAACCGTAAAGGGGCTGGAAATTAAGAACTTTGTTAAGATTGCAGACAAAAGCGGAGAGTGGAAGTCCTGCAGGGGCGGCGTATACTTTCAGCGCAAGGGAGGCGATCCGCCAAGTGAGAAATAGCGAAGGATATAAGGATCCGACCGCCGGAGCAGCAATCGCCAGCGTGAGGCGACAGGAGAAGCGGCGAAGGAAGGAGGAAAAGCGTGAACAGAAAACAGGCGAGGGCAGCCATGCGGGGGAAAGCGAAGGGACCGAACTTAAACGACCCCAGGCAGGCGCAGGCAATGCTTGAAAATTTACCTATTGCCACATTGGTGGCCGGAATTAACAATAGCCTTGATATTCTGCAGAAAAGAGGTATACCTATTTCAGACTGGGACCAGAAAAAGCGGGAGCTATACAGGCTTAAGGTTTTCGGCGGCAAGGTTTACTTTTTAGCGGCTGAGTTAGACAGATCCGAGCAAAAAACGAATAAGGAGAACGAAGCCGATGGATCAGAAAAGCAAGCAGCGGAAAAACGGACAGAGCGAGGACAAGGAAACGCTTAAGGAGTATTTAAACCAGTATTACACCGGACGCATTAAGCGGTCACAGCTTGAAAGACGGCTTAAAAATATCCGGGCGGAAATGGATGCCCCTATAGGCGGCTACGGATATTCCCCGGTAAATTACGGAGGCACAAACAAAGTCGGATCCGGCGCCGCTTCCTTCGTTTACCGCATGAGCGAGATTGAAACCCGGATAGAGGACCAAAAAAGCCGGGTAGAAAAAGCACTTTTGAAAGTCATGGATATTATGGACTTTTTGGAGGAAAACAGCACGGAGCGGATGGTATTGGAGCTTCGCTTTATTGATTGCAAAGGCTGGGCGGCCATTGAGAAGGAGATGCACTTAAGCCGAAGCTCACTTTTTTCCTACCAGGACAAAGGGCTGGATAAGCTATTGACCTATAAGAAAGTACGCCAGATTTTAAGGGAGTATAAAAAAGAGGTTTGAAATATAGCCCCCCTATGATACCCCCATATAATACCCTCGTAAAATTCGCCCCATTTTTACAAGGCGAATTTTACGAGGGTATTTTATACCCCTTCATTTGGCACAGCACAGAGAAAAGCGTACATAGAAACATAACCCCATACAGCCCACAAGCCCAGCATTTACAAGGCTTCGCAAGTTTTTTAAACTTCGGACTCTTTTGGACTATTAAGTGTGCTAATATAGTAGCATGGACACGGAATAAAAAAGCATACCCCCATATAATAAGCCTATAATAAGCCCAATTTTTAAAGCTATACCCCCATATAGCAGGGCATAATATAGGCTTATTATATTGCATACATACAAGCACAGCACCACGCCACAGCGCAAGCACACAAGGGCAAGCACCACAGCCCAGGGCATAGGCGCACATAGTACCATGGCACAGCATAGCGCGAGGCAGGCACAGCACAAGCAAGCATTGAAGCAGAGAGGGCAAGGCATACAGCACCACACCGAAGCAACGCAAGCAAAGAGAGAGGGCGACAGGGCAAGCCCCTGGCTGCGCTGTTCAGCAAGCCCACCCGCACAACTCGCAGTAGGTACTTACCAAGCCATATCCGGCCTGTGGGGCGAGGAAGGCGCGGCCTTTTTGGCGCTGAAATCGAAAAAAAATTTTGCCTTTCGTTACGCAAGGGCAGAACCGGAAGGAGGAAACGGACTATGGAGCTGGTAAAAAGACAGCTTGCAGACCTTAAACCAGCGGAATATAATCCGCGAAAAGCATTAAAGCCGGGCGACCCGGAGTACCAGCGCATAGCCGCCAGCATAGAAGAATTTGGCTACGTTGACCCGATTATTATCAACGCAGACAATACCATCATAGGCGGCCACCAGCGGCGCACGGTTATGCTTGATTTAGGCTATACGGAGGCGGACTGTATTCTGGTTGAGATGGACAAGACCAGGGAGAAAGCCCTCAATATTGCCTTGAATAAAATAACCGGAGAATGGGACGAGGCAGCCTTAAAGGATCTATTGATAGATTTAGATAAGGCAGACTATAACGTGGGGCTTACAGGCTTCGGAGGCGACGAGATCGAAAAGCTATTTGCAGCCGTTGAGCTTACCCAGGAGGCGAATGACGACGGCTACGACCCGGACAAGAAGCTGAAGGAGCTTAAGGAGGTTCGGACACGCCCCGGCGATATTTGGCAGATGGGGAACCACCGCCTCATGTGCGGGGACGCTACGGACCTTTCCGACGTTGAGCGGCTGATGGAGGGAACGACGGCGGACCTTATCATCACCGACCCGCCGTATAACGTAGACTACGAAACCAAAGACAAGAGCCTGGAGCGTTCCTATAAGCGGAACCGCACCCGGACAAATAACGAGATCCAGAACGACCGGATGAGCAACGACGCCTTTTACAGTTTCTTGTATAAGGCGTTTTGTAATTTCAACGAAGCAGCCCGCCCCGGCTGTTCGGTTTACATTTTCCACGCCGACAGCGAGGGTATAAACTTCCGAACCGCCATGAAGGAGGCTGGCTTTTACCAGGCGCAGACATTGATCTGGGAAAAAAACCAGTTCGTCATAGGGCGGCAGGATTACCACTGGCGGCATGAGCCTATCCTTTACGGCTGGAAGGAGGGCAGCGGTCATTACTTCGGCGGAGGGCGCGGACAAGATACCGTTTTCATTGAGGACGATATAGACTTTTCAGCCATGAAGAAAGCGGAGCTTGTCGCATACATTGAGGGCGTCCGGGAACGCCTGCAGGAGAACACGTCAGTCTTGTACGAAAAGAAGCCGGCCCGGAGCGATATGCACCCGACAATGAAACCCGTGGCGCTTTTCGGGCGGTTGATTACCAATAGCAGCAAATACGGCGATACCGTCGCTGACTTTTTCGGAGGGAGCGGGACAACGCTGATCGCCTGCGAACAGCTTGACCGCAGCGCATACCTTATGGAGCTAAACGAAAGATACTGCGACATTATTATTGACCGTTGGGAGGAATACACCGGCCAGAAGGCCGTAAGAGTAAGGGAGGGCGAAGCATAATGGCAGAGGAAAAGGCAAGCGGCGGCCAGTTCGTAAAGGTTGAGATCATAGCCCAGATTTTCGGAGTTTCCGTCCGCAGGGTACAGCAGCTTACACAGGAGGGCATCATAAAGACGGACGAAGTCCCAGGGGAGGGCAGGCGTTACGAGCTTGTACCGACCATTAAAACATATATCCAGTATTTGTCCGATAAGGCATACGGCAAGGGCAAGTCCGAAAAGGAAACGGAGTTAAGGCAGCAGAAGCTGGAGGCGGAAATCGCCTTGAAGGAGAGCCAGGGTGAGATGCACCGCATGAGGGCAGAGATCGCCGCCGGAAAATATATAGACGTTGAGGAAGTAGCCTTAGACTATCAAAAGTTTTTTGTTTCCTTCAAACGGTTTGCTATGGGCATACCGTCCCGGCTTGTAAGCATAGTAAGCGACAAGCTGGAGCCGTTGGAAGCCCGCAAGGCGGAGAAGGAAATGAGCGCAGAAGTAAAGCGTATGCTTCGGGCTTTTGTTGTAGCCGGATATACACCGGAGCCGGGGGAAGAAAAGCCGGGGAAGCACCGTGCAAAAACCTAAACAGCTACGGCTCCGGAAATACGAGTGCAAGGCATACCAGAAATCCGCGCTTGAATACTTGAACCCCCCGGAAGATATGACAGTATCCGAGTGGGCGGAACAATACCGGGTGCTTTCCAGCCTGACCAGCGCAGAGCCGGGGCCATGGAGCAACGACCGGACTCCGTACCTGGTAGGCATTATGGACGAGTTTCTAAACCCGGAAACGGAAGAAATAGACTTTTGCAAGCCTACCCAGTGCGGCGGAACCGAAGCGGAGCTTAATATGCTGGGCTACGTTATCCAGCAGGACCCGTCCCCCGTAGAAGTTGTATACCCTACGGAAACCATGGCCGGCAGCGTTTCAGAGAAGCGAATCAGACCCATGATAGAGGCAGCTTCGACACTTTATAAAAAATTTGATAAGAACAGCAGCAACTTAGAGCTTGACTTTGATGATATGTTTATAAAGCTCGTTTGGAGTAACAGCCCTTCCGGGCTTGCTTCCTTCGCCATGAAATACCTTTTTCTTGACGAGGTGGACAAGTACCCAGGAGCCAGCAAGAAAGAGGCGGACCCGATTAGTCTGGCGAAAGAGCGTACAAAGACTTTCCGAAACAGCAAAGTCTATATGACCAGCACCCCGACCATAAGGACGAACCACATCTGGAAAGCCAAGGAAGGAGCCGACGCCGAAAAGCATTACTTCATACCTTGCCCGCATTGTGGGGAGTTTATAGAGCTTCGCTTTGACAACCTTAAGTGGCCGGGGAAAGATAAGGACCTTGTGGACGCATACGGCGAGGACGCCATAAAGGAGAAGCTGGGGAACTTTGAGCCGATAGACGACTCGGAGGGCTTAAGCGACGCAGACCGGGCGGAGTTTGCTTTTTACGTCTGCCAGGAGTGCGGATGCGTTATCACCGACGCCCAGAAGCAGCAGGCAGTAAAGAAGGGACACTGGGAAGTCGTAAGGCAGACGACCCGCTTTGTAAAAAAGGTTTGCTTTTGGATCAATACGCTTTACAGCCCCTTCGTCCGGTTTTCCGAAATTGCGAAGGAATTTATGGACAGCAAGGCAGACCCGGAGAAGCTACAGAACTTCGTAAACTCCTGGCTTGCGGAGCCGTGGGAAGATACCAAGCTAAAGACCAGCAAAGACCTTGTTATGGAACGGCAGACGGAGCTTACAGAGTTTACCGTGCCGGATTGGACGAAGCTGCTTACCGCAGGCGTAGACGTACAGGAAAACAGCGTTTACTGGACCATAAGAGCCTGGGGCGACTTCTTAACCAGCCAGAACATAGCCCATGGGCAGGCTTACAGCTTTTCGGAGGTTGAGCAGATCATGAACCTTGAATATAGGACGGAGTCCGGAGCCGTTGCAATAGTAAACCTATGCCTCATAGACTCCGGCTACGAGGCCGACGCCGTATACGACTTTTGCGCTTTGAACGCAGAATGGGCGAAGCCGGCCAAAGGTTCCAGCAACCCCATGCAGAGCCATTTCAAGCTGAGTACCGTCAATAAGGACGCTTCCAAGGCTTACGGAATGGACCTTGTTATCGTTGACGGCGGCAAGTATAAGGACATGATCGCCAGCAGGATGCACCGGAAGAACGGCAGCGGAAGCTGGATGGTATACAAGGGCTGCGACGAGGAATACGCCGAGCAGGTAACGGCAGAGCATAAAATCCTTGTTAAGAACGGAAACAGCAAGCCCCGGCTTGAATGGGTGCCGAAACACAGCCATGCGGACAACCATTATTTAGACGCGGAGGTCTACGCCATGGCGGCAGCCGATACCCTGGGAGTCCGTATGCTTCATTTGCAGAACATACAGGAGGAACCCAAGGAGCCGAAGAAAGAGCAGTACACGCCGGAGGAAGAATGGATCGGCCAGAACGAGAGCTGGCTGTAGGAAGGAGGGAACCGGGTGGAAGAACAGATGACAGCGCAGGAAATGCTTACCGAAGTAAATAACGCTATTTACGCTATATGCGTAGGCGGGCAAAGTTACAAGATAGGCTCCCGGCAGCTTAACCGGGCAGACCTTAACACATTATATAAAATCAAGAATGACCTTATGGCACAGGTCGCCGGAAGTACGCCGGGCTTTCTTGACGATTGCTACGTCGCAGTATTTGACCGGAGATAAGGAGGGATGAAAGTTGGGTAACATTTTAGACAATATAATCGGCTTCATTTCCCCGGCAGCCGGAGCCAGGCGGGAAGCCTGGCGGCAGTACCTGGACGAGCAGCGCAACTATGATGCCGGAGGCTACGACAGGCTTAACGCCGGGTGGGTGGCGTACAACCAGAGCGCAGAGCAGACGGACCGCTATAGCCGGGACACCATAAGGGCAAGGGCCAGGGACTTAGAGCGAAACAGCGACATGGCGAACAGCGTGATCGGAGCATACCGCCGGAACGTAGTCGGCCACGGCTACACGCTTCGGGCAAGGACCAGCAGCGAAACCCTTAACAAGCAGATACAGGAAGCCTGGATAGAGTGGTGCAAGCGGAAAAATTGCGACGTAACCGAAACGCAGAGCTTTAACCAGATGCTTAGAATGGCGGAACGCCGGAAGAAAGTAGACGGAGGAATTATTTTTAAGAAGTGCTACACCAACGGCGGTCTGCTGCCTTTCAAATTGCAGGCGTTGGAGGTTGACGAGCTGGACACCGGACGGGCCGCACCGCACAACCCGAAACACCGGGTGGTCGGAGGGATTGAGCTTAACACATATAACAAGCCCATGGGCTACTGGATCCGCCAGTATAACGTAGACGGCTTCGGGCAGATTGAACCCGTATATGTTCCGGCAAAGGATATTATTTTTTATTTCACCAAAGACCGCCCCTCCCAGGTTCGGGAGATGAGCGACCTCGCCCCGACCATTACCAGGGTAAGGGACGCGAATGAGTTTATGACGGCGGTAAGCGTGAAGGAACGAATAGCCGCCTGCCTTGCCGTTTTCGTAAAGAAGATCATACCTACAACCGGAGGCTTCGCCAGGGGCGTGGGAGCAGGCGACGGAAGGCCCCGCGAGGACTACGACGGGAAAAAGATAAGCCCCGGCATGATAAAGGAGCTTAACGCCGGGGACGAGATCCAGGTCGTAAACCCGACCGGACAGGCGACGGATGCCGCCAGCTATATCAAGCTGCAGCAGCGGCTTATAGGAGCCGGGCAGGGCTTAAGCTACGAGGCGACCAGCCGGGACATGAGCCAGAGCAACTATAGCAGCGCAAGGCAGGGAATCATTGAGGACGGCCAGACCTACATAGAGGACATAGAGCTGCTGAAGGAAGTAGTTATGGACGAGGTATACGAAACCTTCATAATTTCCGGCGTTCTTTCCGGCTTGTTTCATATTCCCGGCTTTTGGGAGGATAAGCAGAAATATTTTAAGCACGAGTGGGTGGCAGCGCCGAAGCCGTGGATCGACCCGGCGAAAGAAGCCACAGCTACCAAGGTCGCACTGCAGACCGGACAAAAGACATATCAGCAAGTCGCAGCGGAGAACGGAAAAGACTGGAAAGAGCAGATAGACGAAACCGTCGCTGTTTTGGAATACGCCAGGAAAAAAGGCATTGAGATGGGAGGTGTTATATTTGACAGAACAGAAGCAGAGCTTACCCCTGCAGAGGATAAGCCAGAGCCAGAACCGGGCGAAGCTCCCGGCGGACCTACTGACCAGGGCGGAGGAAACCAGCCACCAGGGCAGCAGCCAAGGAACGGGCAGCAGGAAGGGAGCCAGCCAGCCGCAGACGGCAGCGAGGGACAGCAGGAAGGAAAACCAGATAAGGGCGTTTAGTTCGGCAACGATCCGGGCTATGGAAGGTGAAGGGAATGAACGGAAGTTCATTCTTTCGTTTTCTTCGGAAGAACCTTACGAGCGGTACTGGGGCAAAGAGATTTTAGACCATAACCCGGCAGCCGTTGACCTTTCCAGGCTTAACAGCATAGGAGTCCTTCTCTTTAACCATAACCGGGATAAGGTCATAGGCAAGATAGGCCGGGCATGGATTGAGAGCCAGCGGGGCATGGCTGAGGTAGAATTTGACAGCGACGAGGAAAGCGAGGTCATTTTTCAGAAGGTAAAGAGCGGGACGCTCAAGGGCGTTTCCGTTGGGTATAAGATCGGCGTGATTGAGGAAGTCATGCCGGGAAAGATATCCACCGATGGACGCTTTGCGGGGCCTTGCGACGTCGCAAGGGAATGGATGCCCTACGAGATCAGCATAGTGAGCGTCCCGGCGGACGCTACCGTGGGAGTAGGGCGGGAGCTTAAGGGAAATCCCCAGGCTCCGGAAACTTTATCTTGTTTTGAGGCGCAGCTTCAAATAAATAAAAACAGAAAATAGGAGGTACACAGATGACACCGAAACAGAGAAAAGAAGCCGCCATGCTGAAGCAGCAGGCCATTGTGAACGCCGCCAAGGCAGACGGCAACCGTGCGCTGACGGCGGAAGAACAGGCGCAGTTTAACTCCCTCCAGAGGGAGATCGACGAAGCCCAGGCAGAGATCGACGCCCAGGAGAGAGGGCTGGCAGGAGGAACCGGAGCGACGGCAGCGCCCCCGGCGGCGAATCCCCAGCAGACAACGCCCCCGGCGGCCGCACCGCAGACATTACCTGCAGAGGGACAGCGGAGCGCAACCGAGGCAGAACGCAACCGGGTAACGGAGATTATGGCGCTTTGCCGGGACTTCGACGTGGATCCGGCGGAGCATATCCGCAACGGTTCCAGTTTGGACCAGGTACGCAGCGCCATCCTTGACGGAATGAGGCAGACCGGAAGCCCGGTGGGCGTACAGGTCACCAGGGACGAAGGGGACACTTTCAGACAGAGGGCAACCGACGCGCTCATGCTTCGCGCAGGCGTACCCGTAGCAACCCCGGCAGACGGAGCGAATGAGCTTAGAGCCATGAGCCTCCGCGACCTTGCTATTGAGTGTTTGAGCCGGGACGGGCGGGACACCATGCAGCTTTTGAGGATGCAGCCCGACGATATGTACGGCGAGCTTTGCCGCCAGTTCTACAACCCTTCGGCGGCGTTTCCGGCAATCCTTGACAACACGATCAGAAAGAGCATTGTGCAGCTTTACAACGCCGTACCTACGACCTTCCAGGCATGGACCACGAAGGGCAGCCTGAAGGACTTCAAGACCACGGCAGACCACGAGTATGTGATCGGCGGTATGGGCGACTTCCTTCTGGTGCCGGAAAACGGAGAGCTTAAGCCGGATAAGCCGAGGACGGAGCTGCTGCCGAACCGCAAGCTGGACACCTACGGCCGGACATTCAGCATGACCCGCCAGGCGTTCATAAACGACGATATCGGCTTTTTAACCGAGGTTCCGGGGCTTTACGCAGCGGCGGCAAAGAAAACCATTGACAAGCAGGTCTACAGCTTGCTTTTCAATAACGGGAAGATCTTCGACGGCGTAAACCTTTTCCATAAGAACCACGGAAACCTCATGACAGAGGGAAGCAAGCCGACGCAGGCAAGCATCCAGGCGATCATTCTGCAGATGCAGCACCAGAAAGACCAGTTCGGGGAAGCTATTTACATTACGCCGCAGCACATGATCGTGCCTATTGGATATGAGTTTGAGCTTGCGGTCATTATGAGAAGCGCCCAGGTAGTAGGCAGCAACAACAACGACATTAACCCGCTGTACAACTACCCGCTTAACATCATTCAGACCCCGGTGCTTAACGCCCTGGCAGGGGAGAACGAGGTGCCGTGGTTTATGGTTGCAAACACCGCCAGCGCCAAGCATATCCAGGTGGACTACTTGAACGGGCAGGAAACCCCGACCGTAAGGCGCATGGAAACGCCGGGCGTTTTGGGCTTCCAGTGGGATATTTACCTTGACTGGGGAATCGCAGTAAGGGACTTCCGCGGGATTGCAAAGAACCCCGGAGCAAAGATCGCATAAAGAGAAAAGGAGGACTTAGACCATGAGTAAAGCCGCATATTGGCAGAGGGGCGAAACCCTCGACTATAAAAACGCCACGGAAACGAAGATCGAGGCGAACACAGTTATTTCCTTCGGCGGCCATATTGGCGTAGCCGGAACGGACATCCTCCCCGGAGAATTGGGATCGCTTGTCGTTACGGGAGTCTTTGAGATACCCAAGACGGCGACAGCAGCCATTGAGATGGGGGCAACCGTATATTTTGACGGTACAGGCATCACGACCGCAGCCAACGACGGGGCAACGTCGAACCCGACATCATACCCCCTGGCTGGTTACGCAGCGCAGGCAGCCGCAGCGGCCGACACCGTTATCCTGGTAAAGCTGGCGGGCTGATGAAACAGCTTATAGCAGTTACCCCGATCCTTTTTGAAAGCACAAACTTTGAGCCGGGCGACGAGCTGCCGACACACAACGCCGGGCTTGTAGACATATGGACCGGGAACGGGGCGGCGGTATGGAGGGACACGGAGGAACCAAAAAAGCGGGGAGTGAAAGCCAGGCAGACGACCGCCCCCGCAGGGCTTCCCGGTGATGCCTATCCCTCCGCCGGACCGGAGCAGGATTTAGTGGGAAAACCGCCATCCAGGAAAACCAGGGGCGCACAGCCGGAGCCAGCCAAAGGAAGGAGGAAAAGCAGTGCATAAGCCGCTGACATTTAAGGAACTTCTGAGGCAGGACGTAAAAACGGTATTCCTTAACCCGGCAGAGTTTGGAGAGGAACACACGGTCAACGGAAAGCCTATGTTGATTATTATTGACGATAACGAGCTTACAGAGAGGGAAAAGCGGATGAAAAGCAACATGGACGGCATATACAAAAAGCAGACGCTTGTATATGTCAGCGCCTTAGACTTCGGGCCGCTTCCGGGAGTAGGCAAGCCCGTCAAGATAGACGGCGCAACCTTTATCGTTACCGACAGCTTGAACGAGGGCGGCGTGTATTCCTTGCATTTGGAGGCGAATAAGAGTTGATAGAAATAAGCTACGACCGGAATATGCTGGAGCAGGTTGAGCGGAAGTTAGGGCGGATGAAAAGCGAAGCCCCGAAAGCACTGAAGAACGCACTTAACCAGACAGCCAAGCAGGCACGGAAAGACCTGGCGGACGAGGCACAGAAAACCTATACCGTAAAAACCGGGCGCTTCAATAAGGCCATGAAAATAAAGAACGCCACCCCAGCGAGGCTGGAAGCGACCATAAAGGCAACGGGCAGAGTTATGGGGCTTAAGGATTACAAAGTAAGCCCGGCCACCATGAGAACCGGAGCGAACCGTCCGGACGTAGTAAAAGCGAAGGTACTTAAGGCAAGCGGAATGAAGCCCCTGGAGATGGGAGGGCTTAAGGCTTTTGTTACCAAGTTTTCCAGCGGCCATGTAGCAGTAGCCCAGAGGCGCGGAGCCGCAAGGCTGCCTATTAAGTCCTTTTCCGCCAACTCTATCCCGGTTATGCTGGGGAACGAAAAGCGGGTATACGGCATAGTAAAGCCGCATATTAAAGACAACCTTAAGCAGAACGTAAATGCACAGGTTAGGAAGATATTAGGAGGATAGGCATGGTCGCAACATTTCTGCAGAGCGAGCTGGCGGACGAGCTTAAGAAAATTCTTTCAGATCTTCGGCTTAAGAACCCCCAGGGGGAAAGAGTCAGCATAAATATTTTTGAACAGCTTCTGCCTATGCCGGAGCCATTGGATCAAGGAGAAATAGCCCCGGAGCTTTTGGAGAACGGGCTGGCGGAAGAACAGACCGCCCCGGATCCGTACCCTTATATTTTGGTGCGGATTGCAGACGGGGAGATCGAGGACGAGAACAGCGCCCAGAAAGTAAACCTTACCCTGCTTATTGGAATTTACGAACCGGACTACGACAAGCAGGGACACAAGGACATTTTAAACATAATAGCCAAGATTTATGAGAGGTTCGCAAAGTTCCCGGTACTTAACGGAAAGTATACGATACAGTACCCCATTTTGTGGACCCTGCAGGACGAAGAATCCTACCCCTTTTATTTTGGGGGCGTAAACCTGGCTTTTGAGATTGCAGCAGTAAGAAGGGAGGATCCATATTCATGAGTGAAGCAAAGAAACCGACCGGAAAAGCGAAAGCAGCACCGGCCGCACAGGAAGCGGAAATCGTGGTTTATATTGGCCCGGACATTCCCGGAGCGAAACAGTATACCACATATAACGCCGGACTGCCGGATGCCCTTAAGGAGAAGATCGTAGAGCATCGGGTATTTGAAAGCCTGGTCGTTCCGGTTGAGCGGCTGGCAAAGGCAAGCGCAGAGCTGGCGAAGGAAGGGAGCGCATTAAACATCCTTTACCAGAAGGCCAGCGCATTAAGCAAAAAATAAAGAGAAAAGGAGAGATAAAAGATGGCTTACAACCATGGTGTAAGAATTTTAGAAAACCCTACGAGCCTTACAGCCCCGATCCTCGGTACGGCGGCTTTCCAGGTAGTAGTAGGCGTTTCCCCGGTCAATCTGGCCGAGGATCCCTATAAGGCTACCAACGTAGTGAAGCTGGCTTACAGCTTCCCGGAAGCCAGCGCAGCGGTAGGGTATTCTAACAATTTGAAAGATTACAATTTGAACCAGAGCATCAGCGCGACTTTTAAGAAGTTCGCAGTTGCGCCGATCGCATTGATCAACGTCCTTGACCCGAAGAAACATAAGGACAGCATACCGAAAACGACCTGCCAGGTGGGCGACTTGCAGGCAACCGTAAGCATTGAGGGAATACTGCTTGATACCCTTGTCGTAGAAGCCGGGGAAACGACGCTGCAGGCGGACGTAGATTATATTACAGGCTTTGACGACGACGGCTATGCGGTTATTACCCTTCTGGAGTCCGGAGCCGGGGCGGAGGCTACAACCTTAAGCGTTTCCGGGGATAAGATCGACCCGTCCAAAGTAACAAAAAATGACATTATAGGCGGCTACAACGTAAGCACCGGGAAGGAGAGCGGCCTGGAGCTTGTACGCCAGGTTTACCCGCTTTTCGGCATGACTCCGGGGCTTCTTACTTCGCCGGGATATTCCAAGGACCCGTCGGTCGCTTCGGTCATGGCGGCGAAGTGCCTTAAGATTAACGGGCTTTTCACTTGCGAGTGCATCGTTGACCTGGACAGCACCGCAGACGGGGCGACGAAGTATACGGACGTAAAGACCGTAAAGGAGAAATCCGGCTTTGTAAGCGAACATATGTCGGTGGTATGGCCGAAGGTAAGAATCGGGGACGAAGTTTACTATTTCAGCGCCCTCTATTCAGCATTGATCGCCTACGTTGACGCAAGCAACGACGACGTGCCGAACCTTTCAGCCAGCAATAAAGCAATCCCCATCACCGGGCTTTGTTTGGACGATGCCGCAGACAGCGAGATCGTAATAGACCAGGAGCAGGCGAACCTGGTAAACAGCTTCGGAGTTTCCACGGCGATCAATTTTAACGGCTTCCGTTCCTGGGGGAACAACAGCGCAGCGTACCCCATGACGACGGATCCGAAAGACCGCTGGTTTTGCTGCCGCCGCTTTTTCAGTTGGTGGGGAAACAGCTTTATTTTAAGCTATTTCCAGAAGGTAGACGACCCGACGGATCCCCGGCTTATTCAGAGCATATGCGACGCAGAGAACATCCGGGGCAATTCCTACGTTGCACAGGGCAAGTGCGCTGGCGCACGGATTACCTACAGCGAGGACGAGAACCCGATCACGGACATTTTAAACGGGAAAATCCAGTTTCACCAGTACCTGGCGCCGTACACCCCGGCGGAGGATATTCTGAACGTATTGGAGTTTGACCCGACCATGCTGGAAGCAGCTTTAGGAGGTGAATAAAATTGTATAACATTCCTTCAAAAATAAATTCTTTCAACGTATACAAGGACGGCACGAAGCTGGTCGGCATTTCCGACGAAGTAACCCTGCCGGACTTTGAGAGCTTAACGGAAACATTAAGCGGCCCCGGCATTTTGGGGGAGATTGACGACCCGACCGTCGGGCATTTCCAGAGCATGGAAATGGAGATCCCTTTCAGGACCATGGACAGAGATTTATTTATTCTTTCGGACGATATTTCCAGCGTTACGGTTACTTTGAGAGGATCGATCCAGTACACCGTAAACGACAGCGGGGCGACGGCTTTTAAGCCTATGCGTATCGTAGTCCGGGGGAAAAACAAGGGGCTTACAGGCGGTAAGGCGAAGCAGGGAACCGGAACCGCAAGCAGCATTAAGCTGGAGCTTCTTTATATTTTGATTGAGATTGACAACATTACCGAGATCGAGCTTGATAAGCTCAACTTTATTTATAAGGTTCACGGTAAAGACTTATTAGAGAAAGTGAGGAAAATGTGTTAATGGAAAAGGATAAGAATTTAACCCAGGTAAACCAGGCGGCAGAGGCAGAGGCGGCAGCAGTTGAGGCAAGGAAAAAGCAGGAGATGGAGGACAACCCTTTCCTGGTATTCTTTAAGAAGCCTTTTACCTTCGAGGGCGTAAGCTATGAAAGCGTTGATTTGAGCGGGCTGGAATCTTTGAGCGCAGCGGACATGATCGCCGTAAACAAGACCATCGAGCGCGGAGGAACGGTGAACGTATTGCCGGAGATGTCCCTGGAGTACGCCTGCCTTATTTCCGCCAGGGCTTCCGGTAAGCCCGTGGAATTTTTTAAGGCGCTTCCGCCGAAGGAGGCACTTAAGATCAAGAACCGGGTAACAAATTTTTTGTACGGCGAGGACTAAAGCCAACAGACGGCTCCAGCCTTCGGAAATTAACCATACACCTATCAATTATTCTGCGGACAGGCTTAGACGCATTGGAAAGCCTGTCCGTTTTTGAGTTGATAGAAATAGCGAAGGAGGTGACGGAGATTTATGGCAGCGGGCGGCGGTAAGGAAATGGAGATCGCTATAAAAATAGCGGGCAAGGTTGAAAGTTCGTTCAAAAGCGCATTAAGCCAGGCCACCAAGGGGCTGGGAACCATTACCAAAACGGTCGCTTCCGCCACGGCAGCCGCAGCCGTAGGGGCTATGGGCATAGCTGCCATAAATACCGGTCGGGAATTTGAAGGAGCCATGAGCCAGGTCGCCGCCACCATGCTGATTGACAAGACCACGGCGGAGGGGCAAAAGGCTTTTGAAACATTGGAGAACGCCGCCAGGGAGTGCGGGGCAAGCACAGCCTTCTCAGCAACGGAGGCGGCGAAAGCCTTGAACTATTTAGCCCTTGCAGGTTACGACGCGGACAAGGCGGCGACGGCACTGCCGACCGTCTTAAAACTTGCAGGGGCGGGAGCCATGGACCTGGCGGCCGCCAGCGACATGGTAACGGACAGCATGAGCGCCCTGGGCATTGAGGCGACAGAAGCGAACCTTACGCAGTTCTCCGACCAGTTGGCACAGACAGCCAGCAAGGCGAACACCAGCGTCGCCCAGTTGGGCGAGGCTATTCTGACTGTAGGAGGAACGGCAAAAGGACTCGCCGGGGGAACGACGGAGCTTAACACAGCCCTCGGAATTTTGGCAGATAACGGACTAAAAGGAGCGGAAGGAGGTACACACCTTAGAAATATTATATTGAGCCTGCAGAACCCGACGGACAAGGCGGCGGCTTCGCTTAAGTCTTTGGGTGTTGACGTATACGACGCCCAGGGGAATATGCGCGGCCTTAACGACGTATTTAAGGATTTGCAGGGAGCCATGGACGGGATGGACAACGCCTCGAAAGACACCATACTTTCGACGCTGTTCAATAAGACCGACCTTACGGCGGCCAACGCCATGCTTGCAAATTGTACGGACCGTTTCGACGAGCTGTCCGCTTCGATTGAGAACAGCGCCGGAGCTTGCGAAAATATGTACGCTATTCAGCTTGACAACCTTAACGGAGATATTGACATTTTGAAGTCCGGTCTTTCCGATTTGGGAATCAGCATATACCAGGACCTTAATGGACCTTTAAGGGAAATGACCCAGTTAGCCACCAGCATGGTCGGGGAGCTTTCCGAGGCGTACAAGAGCGGCGGCATGGAGGGCATGGTCGGAGCGGTAGGCGGATGCATGGCTGAGGTAGTAAACACCATAGCGGACTACGCCCCTCAGGTAGTAAGCATGGGCGTGGACCTTTTGGAGAATTTCATAAGCGGGATAACAGACAACTCCGGGGCATTGGCAACGGCAGCGTCGGAAGTTATTACCGTTTTTGTCGAGGGGCTTTTTACCCTGGTTCCGCAGGTCATACTTGCCGGAATCGACATATTGACCCAGTTCGTGCAGAGCATGACCGCACAGCTTCCGCAGCTTATAAGTACCGGAACGCAGGCAATAGTAAACTTCGTAAACGGCATTATACAGCGATTGCCGGAGGTTATATCGACGGCCCTTACGTTGGTTCAGACACTTGTAAACAGCATAGGACAGAACGCCCCCATGCTTATAAGCGCAGCTATTCAGCTTATAGGAAATTTGGTTTTAGGCATAGTTTCCATGCTTCCACAGCTTCTGCAGATGGGAATACAGCTTATTTTGAGTTTGGCGCAGGGAATACTTTCTAACCTGCCCCAGATTTTACAGATGGGCGTACAGATTATTATAAGCCTTGTTTCCGGCATAACCCAGATGCTGCCCATGATTATACAAGGCGGCATACAGCTAATTATTTCACTTATCCAGGGAATTATAGCGAATTTGGGGAACATTGTGCAGGCAGCCGTCCAGATTGTTATAACACTGGCGACGGGCTTAATCCAGGCAATACCGCAGCTTATAGCGGCAATACCCCAGCTTGTAGGGGCGATCATTGATACGATTTTATCTACAAATTGGCTTGACGTAGGGATCCAGATTATTAAGGGCTTGATTGACGGAATACTCAGCACCGGAAAGAGCTTGTGGAACGCGATTAAAAGCCTATTCACAGGCGGAGAGGTTGACATCCCGGACACTTCCAGCCAGAGCGCGGCAGTTGTGGACAGTTATGCATCCGGTATTAGCAGTAACGCCGGAACGGTAACGGCGGCAGCCAACAGCATGGCAACAAACGCTTTCAGCGGAATGGACACCAGTGGGGCGACGGCAGCCGGAACCCAGGCGGGGACGGCCTTCTCTACAGGCTTAACCGAAAGCATGGCATCCGGCGGGCTTGATACGGCGGCTTTCAGCACCAACATGACCAACATGGGAATGACCGGGGCGACGGCATTAAACACCAGCCTCAGCGCCGGACTTGCTACCCCAGTAGACACAAGCGGGCTTTTGGATGCAGGGGCAATCAGCACCAACATGACAGCAGCCGGAACCCAGGGGGCGACAGCATTTACGACCGGACTTAATACCGGGCTTTCTGGAACCACCATAAACACCAGTGCGCTGGCGGTAGATACTTCTGGACTTACGGCAACGCTTACAACGGCAGGAACCGACGGGGCGACAGCCATAGGAACGGGAATGACCGGAAATAGCCAGGCAGTATCCCAGGCGGCAACGACCCTGGGGAACGACATAAACACCGCTTTAGACAGCGGATGGAACAAAGCAAACACAAGCGCACAGACGGCGATGCAGCGCCTTGCAACGACCGTCACAGACGCAGCCCGCTCCGCAGCGAGCGCGGTAAAAGCAGCATTTGAAAATATGACCATAACGATCCCGAAACCGAGGATCCCCGTTATAAATGTTTCCACAAGTTCCGTATCATACGGCGACGGCGGAAGCGTAAGCGTTCCGAACTTTTCAGTGAGTTGGAACGCCCTGGGCGGCATTTTCGACCAGCCGACCATATTTAACACGCCAGCAGGAATGCAGGGTGTAGGGGAAGCGGGACCGGAGGCAGTTCTGCCCCTTGATACGCTATGGGCGAAAATGAAGGAGATTTTAAACGAGGCAATCGCCGCAAGCGGCGGAGCTTCCCTTATTGACGCCTTTATTGAAAAGCTGAAGGGAATAGGAACCGGGGGCGGCGGCGGACAGCCGGAGCTTGCCGGAGCCGGAGGACCTGCGATACAGTACAGCCCGGTCTATAACCTTTACGGAAGCGCCGGGAAGGAAGAAATCGCAGAGGCCGACCGCATGAGCCAGGCAGAATTTAACAAGCTGATGAAACAATACGAGAAGGATCAGCAGAGGCGGAAGCTATAGGAGGTGGTAAAGTTGGCGAAAACATATACCACGATACAGGGGGAAACCTGGGACGAAATAGCCTATAAGGTATACGGCGGCGAGGAATACGCCGCCTTCCTTATGGCGAATAACTACCCCTTTTTGGACGTTTTAGTCTTTTCAGCAGGAACCGTCTTAAATACGCCGGGTATTCCATGGTACGAGGAAAGCGACGAGCTGCCGCCATGGAGAACCGGGGCGGAGGACGACGGAGATGAGGACGAAGATCCTTACGACGATTACAGCAGCGAGGACGAAGCGGAGGACGACGAATGAACAAAGAAACACCCAGGCAGGCAAGCGTAAGCGTGACCTACCAGAAAGCCAAGAAGGCCGGCGGGACAAGCAAACATCCCGCCGCCGTCATGGCGGAATATAACGAAGGTTTTTCTTACACCGACCCGGCATCCGGGGAAAGCGACACCGTAAGCATAACCTTAACAAATATAGACTTGCGCTGGGCAAACAAGTGGATGCCAAAAAAAGGCGATAAGTTGACAGCAAAAATCATTGAAAAGAGCTGGGACAAGGCAGGGCAAAAGAAAACTTTCTATTGCGGAAAATTCTGCCTTGACGATTTGAGCTATACCGGCCCGGAGCTTACTTGTACCATTGGCGGAGTATCCGTCCCGGAAGGTAATGCTTTCAGAAGCACGGCCCGGAGTAAGACCTGGAAGAAAGCAACGCTTAAGGAGGTGGCGGCGGAGGTCGCCAAAAAGTACCACCTTAAGCTGCAGTACACCGGGGGGACGATAAAGCTGGGAACCATAGAGCAGAGCAACGAGGCTGACAGCAGCTTTTTAACGAAAGTATGCCAGGATTACGGGATGGCTATCAAGATTTACAGCGGAAAGATTGTTATCTACGACAAGGGACAGTTTGAATCCAGGAAACCAGTGGCCACCTTGAAAAAGGCAGACTTGCAGGACTGGTCATACAATACCACCCTGGTCGGGACGTACACAGGCGCACAGATAAAGTATACTTCCGGTAAAGACGACAAGGAAATGAAGTGCGTAGTCGGAAGCGGAAAAAGAATACTTAACATTAACGAGAAGGTCGAGAGCCTGCAGGAAGCCCAGCTAAAAGCCTGCGCCAAGGTAAACGCCGAGAACGAAAAGGCGGTAACTATGAGCATAACCATCATGGCGAACAACCGGATCGCAGCCGGAAGCACGGTAAATATAAAAGGGCTTTACCAGCTTTCCGGGAAATACTTTGTGGACAAAGTAACGCATAACATAAGCCCGGACGGAGCCTACACCATGGCGCTGGAGCTTCACAAGTGCCAGAAGCGCATAAGCAAGGCAACCGTCATGAAGGAATACCAGGGACAGAAGAAAGCGGTCGCTTCCAAGACCGCAACCGCACAGCCAGCAGCCGGAGAAACCCTCGCAGTAGGCGACAAGGTTATCGTAAACGGGCCGGCTTATTGGGGAGGCAACGGAGGCAAGGCGAACCAGTGCAGCAACATGACAATGTATATAACGCAGATTTTAGGAAGCGGCTATAAGTACCAGTACGGAGTGGCGAAGCGCAAGGGCGGGACGCGGTACGGCTGGTGCGGAAAAGAAAGCCTTAAGAAAGCATAGGAGGCAGAGGATGAGCGACGGAGGAAACAGGATCGGGACCGTAAGCAGCGTAGACCCGGAAACGGGAATGGTAAGCGTAATATTTGAGGACCGGGACGGCGAGGTCACGGAGCTATTACCCTACGCCACCTTTAACGAAGAATACAAGCTGCCGCAGTTGGGGGCAAAAGTAGTCGTTATGCATTTGAGCAACGGCGGGGAGATGGGAATCATCTTAGGGACCTATTGGAACGAATACAACGCAGCGGGGAACCCCGGAACCTTCCACAAGGATCTGGGCGGCGGAGCCTATATCAATTATAAGGACGGCGTACTGACCATAGCGGCGGAGCATACCGTCATAGCTTCCTTAGATGGCAGCGAAACCCACCAGGACGCAGAGGCGGAGAAACTTCTGCTGAAGCTCCACGACCACGAAAAAAGGATCGCAGATTTAGAGAAGGTCGTAGGGGTAGGGAAGGGGGTAGTTGAATGGCCATAGGACATATAGGGAAAACCGTCGTATTTGAAACCAGCGACGCAAAAATCCTTAATTTCAAGAAGATGCAGCGGACCGTAAAGGGGCGCTGGGCTTCCCATTCCAGAGTAGGCAAAAAGCCGAAAAAGCAGTTTTTAGGGCCGGATGCCGACCAGCTAACATTTACCATAACCCTCAACGCAGAACACGGCGTGAAGCCGCGGAAAACGGTAGAGAACATAGAGAAGCTGATCCGGACGGGGAAACCCCAGACCGTAGTTATTGGAAGTAAGAAGGTAGGCTCCAATAAGTACGCCATAACAGAGATCAGCGAGAGCTGGGAAACGATTTTAAACCGGGGCGAAGTTGTAAAGATTACCTGCGACATTACCCTGGAGGAATATTTATAAGGGGAAGGAGGCGGGCGGATGTTTGGCACACCGGAAACAGTAATAATCGGCTTCGACTACCTTAACGCAACGGAGCTGGAAGAAATGCAGCGCAACCTTGATCTGCTTTACAGCACCAGGGCCGGCACTTGCCCCGGTGATCGTAACTTCGGATTAGAGCAGACCTTTGAGAGCTGCCCGACCAACGTGGCGAGAAATTTATTTGCGCTGGAGGTCATAGAAAAAACGGAGATTTACGAGGATAAGGCGGAAATATTAAACATTGAGTACACGCAGGCAGAGGACGGGAACCTGACCCCGAAAATCATAATCGGGCCGAAAGACCCAGAGGACACCGAGGATGCAGACACGGAAGAATCGGAGGAATAAAGGAGGTGGCAAGGATTGTCGGATATTCTGAACACGATAGATAATTTACCGGATATTTCTTTCATAGACGGATTGACGCTGGAGAACATCCAGAGCCAGATGTTAAGCGACTTCGTGGCGAAGTACCAGGAGATCACCGGGAAGAAAATACAGCTTTCCAAGTCGGACCCGAACCGCATTATTATGTTAGGTTGCGCCCAGCTTATATACCAGGGCTTGCAGAACATAGACAAGGGCGGAAAGATGAATTTTCTTAAGTACGCCTACGACGATTATTTAGAGAATATGGGGGCGCTTAAGAAGGTTACGAGGAACCCGGCAAAGTTCGCCCAGGTTCCGGTCAAGTTCACGCTTTCCGGGAAAAGGGAGGCGGCGACCAGTATCCCCCAGGGAACCAGGGTAACGGCTGCCTACGAGGTTTACTTTGCTACGATTGAATACGCAGAGATACCGCCGGGGGAAACGGAAGTCACGGTCATGGCGGAATGCACAGAGGCTGGGACGATAGGGAACGACTTCGCTGCCGGGGAGCTTACCACCCTGGTGGATCCGATAGGCTTTATTTCCAAGGTTGAGAACACGCAGAAAAGCACCGGAGGGACGGAGGTAGAGTCAGACCAGAACATGGCAGAAAGAATTTACCTGGCTCCTTCCAGCTATTCTACAGCCGGCCCGGACGACGCTTACGAGTATTGGGTGAAGGACAGCAACCCCTTTATAGGGGATGTTAAAATAACCAGCCCTACACCGGGCTTAGTTGATATCCGCTTTGTTATGACAGACGGAACCGTCCCGGACGATACCACCATAGCAGCAGTAACGGCGGCGGTAAACCAGAGAGGAAAGCGGCCGCTTACGGACCAGGTACAAGTAAAGCGTCCGGAAATTGAAGAATACGAGATAGACGTGACCTATTACATAAACACCAGCGACAGCAACGCGGCAACGGCTATCCAGGCACAGGCAGAAACCGCCGTAGAGGATTATAAGCTGTGGCAGGCTTCCAAGGTAGGCCGGGACATAAACCCGGATGAGCTTATAGCAAGGCTGAACGACGCAGGGGCAAAAAGGGCGGAAGTCCGGGCGCCAGCGTTCCGCGTTATAGGGGAAACGGCGAAAGCCCAGTGTACAGGGGTAAATATTATATACGGAGGGCTTGAAAATGATTAGTTATTACGACGGGCAACTAACAGACATCATGCCCGGAAACATAACCAAAAAGCCGGAAGTAAAGGCGTTAAGCTACGCCTTGCAGCAAGCCTGCCGTCTTCTTTACCGATACAGCCGGAGGCTCTATATTTATTCCAATTTGGACGAGCAGCCGGAGGAAGTTATAGACCTTCTGGCTTCGGAACTTCGTACCCAGTATTACCGGAGTACGCTGGACATTGACACGAAGCGGCGGCTTGTAAAAAATACGCTTATTTGGTATATGAGCGCAGGAACGCCCCAGGCAGTAGAGGAACTCGTGGGTGTAGTATTTGGGGAGGGCGAAGTAAAAGAGTGGTACGAGTACGGCGACAAGCCCTATTATTTTAAGATTGTTACCAACGCAATACTTACACTTGAAATGAACGATTTTTTTTCAATTATGATCCGGCGGGTAAAGAATACCCGGTCACACCTTCGGGCGATTGATATACACCGGATTGTAAATCACGAGCTTTTCTCTGGGGCGGCAGTTTTCCCAAACTATAAGCCGCCTGCAGTAATTGATGGTTACGCCGTAGACCGGGAAGCAAGGCAGACCATACACGCCGGGGCATTGGCATCCCAGCAGAGCCGCCCTGCGCCGATTTGGGACGGCTTTAAGACTGAGGGCGGAGAAATTACCGCCGGAGTATTTGCAGGGGCAGCAGGAGCCACCAGGACGCACCAGGCGGCCATTGTGGACGGTTTTAGCTTCGAGGGTAAGGAAGTCATAGGCCAGACGTTTATAGGGGGTGAAATGGCGGCCACAGAGAAGCAGGCAGCCATCCGGGAAGGATTGGAAGGAGCCGCCTCACCAGTAGAAGGCCATGCTTACACTGGATCCGCAGCGAGGGCGGAGGCGCACCAGAAACCGCCAGCAGTCCGGGAAGGTTTTATCGTCCAGGGCGAAACAGTAACAGAGGCTATTGTAGCCGCCACGGCTTCAAATAGTAAATACAAGAATACCGTAAAAGAAGGAGGAACCAAGAATGCCACAACCATTTAACAACGCGGTCATGACCAACGCAGGGGCGAGGCTTCTGACCAGGGCGCAGGCCGGGGAAATCAAGATAGAGTTTACCCGGATCGCAGTAGGCAACGGCAATTATACCGCAGCCGAAAAGACGCTGGATGCGCTGCAGAAGCGGACAGCCCTTAAATCGCTTAAGAACAGTTATACCCTTTCGGATATTGACGTATTCAGCGATTACAGCGTGAAGGTAACGGCGCTTATTACGAACCAGGACCCAGTAACCGGGCAGACCCTCGTAAACGCCGGGTATTACATTAACGAGATGGGCTTATTTGCCAAGGTAAAGGACGGAGCGGACAGCACGGAAATCCTTTACAGCATCACCACCACAGCCGGGGACAACGGCGACTTTATGCCGCCCTATAACGGATATAACCCGGCGCAGATCACCCAGGATTATTTTGCAACCGTAAACAACAGCGCAGAAGTTACAATCGTCAGCACCGGAGCCGCCCTGCTTGCGGAGGATGCGAACAAGATAAGGGACGACGCCACGAAGCAGAAGTATAAGCTGGGGATTGATAACGGATTGATTTATATACAGGAGGTAGACGAGTAATGGCAGGAGAAAAGATTTATATTGCAGACAAAGAAACCTTAGACAAGGTTTATAACATTTTGGCATCCGATCCGGTATACGGCTTCATTGAGCATAACGACATCTTAAGCCCGTCCGCCCGGATTGAGTACATCGGGCTTAATAAGAATTATTCCCCGCTTGCAAGGAATAAGGAAAACGGCAGCATGGTTCTGAACAGTTGGGCGGACTTCCCGGTCATTAAAGCAAACAAGCCTTATATGGTTCGGGCAGACGGCACACCGGATTACAGGCTCAAGGAAACGGACTACACCCAGAGGGAGGACGGCGGCTCTTCCGACGTTGCAAACAGCAGCTATAACGGCGGCGCTTTTTCCTGGCTTATGAAGATTTACAAGAACGAGGAAATGGTCGGCAACGACCGGATCGTGCGCTTTTCCCTTACCGCCCGCGACGGCTACGAGCCGGTGGGCTTCATTGACCCCAGCAATAACGAGCTGGGGGGCGTATGGCTGCCCATGTTCTACGGTTCCATTTTGGGAGCGGACGGAGCTACCCCGAAGATGGTAAGCCTTGCAAACTTGCAGCCGACCTATAACAACACCACGGACAAGGAAAAGACAGCTATTACCAATTTCAGCAGCCGGGCGGCGTTCCTGGGCGGGCCGATTGTGGAAACCATTATCGACCTTTTGATCATGTTCGCAAAAACAACGAACTTGCAGGAAGCCTATGGGTACGGAAACTGCAGCGGCTACGACGCCAGCCAGTCCCCGACCTACGGAGTAAAGCGGAACGCCGTAGTGGGCGGCGGGCAGTTCTACGGAACCGACGATAAGCTGAGCTTAAATAAGATTTTCCACAGCATAGTCCTGGGCAGCTACCAGCAGTGGATGCGCGACCCTTACGAAGTAGTTGTAAACGGGCGGGTGAAGGTAAGCAAAAATTACACCTACGATCCGACCGGGGCAAAGTATACGGATACAGGGATCACCGTACCGGATAACAAGACCTGGGACACGAACCACAACGCCCTGGACTACCCGGCCCATTTCAGAACCGTACCGGGATACGGCAGTATCCCGGCTTTAGGAATGGACGGAGGGAGCAGCGCGACCGGAGGCTGTGACGGGCTTTGGAGAAAAGACCCGAAGCAGACGTTTACGGGCGTCTGCCTACGGTTCGGTTATTGCGACAATGGGCTTTATTGCGGACCACGGGCGCGGACTTGGAACTGCAGTGTCACGCATGCGTCCTGGGGCATCGGCGCCGCCTTTTTTCTATTCATACGGTTCATTAACTTAAAGCCGCCCTTATTCCTACACCCCTGGGCGTTGAAATACGCCTTAACCGCCATTATTGGAAGGGTAAGTGGTAAATTAACTTGATACAGGGCGCACGGTAAAGCGGTCGCACCTGCCGTGCGTAGAGGATAGAAGAAAAAATATTCTTATAGGAGTATTGTTTATGCGGAAGAAGGAGCTGTGGCAGAAAGTAGAAAAAGCCGCAACGGAAAGAGGCGTTAAACAGTACAAATATTTGTATCGCCGTATGCTTGACGAAAACATAATAAGAAAAGCATACAAGAAGCTGCGGAAGGGCAAAACGAAGCGAATAGAGATACAGAAGATAGACGCCGATCTTGATAACGAAGTCGCCGCCATGCGGCGCATGATAGAGAATACGAAGCCGCCAGACGTTCCGGTGGAACACCCGGAGCTGGCATATAAGCCGAAAAAGCGCAAGCCGAAAATCATAAGGGAAAAGGGCAAAACCCGGAAGATATTTATGCCGGAGATACACGAGCAATGGCTGCACCATATAATCGTCCTTATTTTGGAGCCGATTATAACAGCCACGGCTTACCCATATTCCTGCGGCAGCTTCCCGAAGCGGGGCGCACATTACGGCAAGAAACGGCTTTTAAAAATTATCCAGGGCGGAAAGAATATCCGGAATTTTGCGAAGATTGACATCCGCCATTTTTACGACAGCATACGGCTGGACATTCTTATGCGGGAGCTTCGCATAAGAATAAAAGACGAGCTTTTTCTATACATTGTGGAGCTTTGCTTACAAGGCTTTAAGAAGGGAATACCGCTGGGCTTCTACATTTCCCAGTGGCTGGCAAATTATTTGTTGGAGCCGCTGGATCACTTCATAACGGACAAGCTGGGAATACCGAACCTTATCCGCTATATGGATGATATTGTTTTAGGACACGACAACAAAAAGAAGTTGCACCAGGCAATAGTAGAAATTAAGAAATTCATAGGGCGGAGGTTCCGGCTGAAGCTGAAGCGAAACTACCAGGTCTTTAAGTTCAACTACCAGAAGAAGAACGGGAAGGTCGTAGGGCGCGTTATTGATTTTATGGGCTTCCTTTTCTTCCGCAACCGGACAACGATGCGGAAAGCTATTATGCTTTCAGCCACCAGGCTGGCCAGCAAGCTACACGCAGCAAAGGAAGCCGGGAGGGGATATTTTAAGAAACACTTAGAGGCAATGTTAAGCTATATGGGCTGGTTCAGTTGTACGGACACTTACGACGCATACCAGGACTATATAAAGCCTTACATAAAAGTAAGACAGCTTAAGAAAATTATTTCAAAATTGACAAGGAGGGCAAACAGAAATGAAGCAGTGGACACAGGAACGAAGCGCAAGCCGGCCGGCAGAATTGCAGCTTGTGGCGCCTGATACTTTCATCCAGCGCCGGAACATTCAGCAGGAGGAACACGAAGCCACGGAGCAGGCGGCAGCCTATACGGACTTCGTATGCGAGAGCCGGGAGATCAGCGTCGGAGAGTACGAGATGCTTAAGAGCATAGAGGAAATCCGGACGGACGAGGCAGTAACGGCGGCTATTGACGAGTACACGATGCAGCTTATGGAAGGAGGGCTTTTATAATGGCTTCGATTTTAGTAAACAGCCTTAAGAGGCTTTACGCAGCGGGCAGGGTAACGAAGGAGCAGATCAGAGAGCGGGCGGAGAAGGGAACCATCACCGAAGCCGACTACCAGGAGATCACCGGGGAGGCATACGAGGATGAATAAAACCATTGACCCGCTTAAGGTAGTGGAGCAGCAGAACGCCATCATACGGATCCAGTCCGGAGTGATTGACGAGCTTTTCATACTTCTTATGCAGCACATAAGCGCAGACGAAGCGGGAAGCCTCCCATGTATTGCCAGAATCAACCAGGCGGCCGAAATCCGGGCAGGAATCGGCTTAGACTAATATTTCTACACTAAAAGGCAAAAAACCCAGGAAACGGCGCAGGACGCGCCGTGGAGGGGGCTTATTTTATTGCAGGAAGGAGGGCAGTGGAGATGTACATAGACGCACAGACCATCATAACAGCCGCCGCCGTATTAGGAGCCGGATCGGCATTATTAGGTGCGCTTTTCGCAGCTTACCGCTGGTACCAGAGGCAGAACAAGCAGGACGAGGACATAAAGGCCATGAAGGAAGAAATGTGCCTTTTAACCTACGGCGTTTTGGCTTGCCTCCAGGGACTTAAGGAGCAGGGCTGCAACGGCCCCGTGACGGCGGCCATTGACAAGATCGAAAAGCACATGAACCAGGAGGCGCACAAGTAACAGATAGGGCAACCGCGCCGGAGAGCTGGGAAGCCCCGGCGCAAAAAAAATAAACCTTAAAGGAGGACAACACAATGAAAAACATTAACTGGGTAAGAAAACTTACGAGCCGGAAACTTTGGACGGCGGTCGCTTCCTTCGTTTCCATGATGATCCTGGCAACGGGCGGAGCCGAGAACACGGCTACGCAGGTAACGGCGCTTATTATGGCCGGAGCTTCCGTGATTGCCTACATTATCGGGGAAGGATTGACCGACGCGGCGAACATTGAGGCAGAGGACCCGGAACAGACCGACGAGGAATAGGAGGCAGATTATGGGTATTGTTTGGGGAGGCGTAGAGCGTGAGCTTTACGCCTTTTTTAAGAGCAAGGGACTTTGTAACAACGGCATTTTCGGGCTGTTCGGCAACCTTTACGCAGAAAGCGGCATGAAGCCGGGCAATCTGCAGAACAGCAGCGAAAAGAAGCTGGGGCTTACGGACGAGGCATACACGGCAGCAGTAGACAGCGGAAACTATAAGAACTTCGTACATGACTCCGCCGGGTACGGTTTGGCGCAGTGGACATATTGGAGCCGGAAAGAGGCTATGCTTGCTTTCCACCAGGCGAAGGGCGCATCCATTGGCGACGCATTGACGCAGGCGGAATTTTTGTATAAGGAGCTTTCCGAGGGGTACAAGTCCGTGCTTTCCGTACTTAAAACAGCCGCCAGCATACGGGAGGCTTCGGATGCCGTACTGCTTCAATTTGAGCGGCCGGCAGACCAGAGCGAAGCCGTCCGGAAGAAACGGGCGGGCTACGGCCAGGAGTACGAAGCCCTTTACCAGAAAGAAGGAGGGAACGAAGGTATGACAGAGGCACAGGCAAGACAGAAGATCGTAGGCATTATGCAGGGCTGGATCGGGCTTAAGCGTTCCGACAGGAGCCACGCCCCGATCATTGACACATATAACGGCAATAAGCCGCTCCCCAGGGGCTACGCCGTAACCTATAACGACGCATACTGCGCCACCACGACCAGCGCAGCAGCGATCAAGGCAGGCTATACGGATATAATCCCGGTAGAGTGTTCCTGCTATTATTTGATTGAGAAAGCCAAGGCTATGGGTATTTGGCAGGAGAACGACGCATACATCCCAGCGCCGGGCGACGAAGTTCTTTACGACTGGGACGACGGGGCGAACTATGCCACCACGGACAACCGGGGAACACCGGAACACGTCGGCATGGTTGAGGCAGTAAGCGGAAGCACGATAAAGGTTATGGAGGGTAACATGAGCGGCGGAGTCGTAGGACGCAGGAACCTGCAGGTCAACGGCAGATATATCCGGGGCTTTATTTGCCCGAACTATGCCAGCAAGGCGACGGAGAAGGCTCCGGAGAAAAGCATAGACGAGATCGCCACGGAAGTCCTGGCAGGCAGATGGGGAAACAACCCGGAACGCAAGCAGAGGCTGGAGGCGGCCGGCTATAACTACGAAGCCGTCCAGGCAGCAGTAAACCAGAAAGCAAAAGGCGGAGCTTCCGCAAAGAAAAGCGTTGCTGCAGTAGCCCAGGAGGTACTGGCAGGCAAGTGGGGGAACAACCCGGCCAGAAAGAAAGCCCTGGAGGCGGCCGGCTACGATTACAACGCCGTCCAGGCGGAAGTAAACAGGCTTTGCCGGAAGTAGTCACATTTGCACAAAAAGAACAGCTGATAAAAGCAAGTTTTTTTGTGCGCCATGCTGAATAGACTGAATCGGGAAAGAGGCGTATAATTGTGCGCCAGAGGGGGTTATAAAGGGGGTAAAGCCCCAGCCCCAAAAGAGCGAGATAAGCCCCGCCGCCGTTTGGCAGTTGGGGCTTATTTTTTCATTCCAGATATGATGATTTTGTCGCCATCGAAAGAGGCTACGACGCTTCTGTTATTCAGATCCACGCCAAGGGCAGCCGCCCAGGGCTTCGGTATTGAGAGCTTGAAGCCAACGGAACCGGAGCCGCCTTTATTGGCGATTAAGTTTAGTTCCCTTGTTTCAATTCCTTCTGTTGTTTTCTTCATTTCCTACACTTCCTTTTTGCGACGTCGCAACGAATTTTATATAAAAGAGGCTTCCCGGCCGCCCTTCGGTATAGCCCGACGGGTAGAGCTTGCATAGCTCGGCTTCACATCACCTATTAACCTTTCTTCCACGCGCCAGGCGCGGATCCTGCGGAGGTTTACGAGTTGCACCGTTTCCCCGGACGGTTTTAAGATTTTCACATTAAAAATCAGTAAAACTTGTTAGACGACATTCAGGCCGGGAAACCTTGATTTATACATAGCACCCATCCCACAAGCTGGGGAGCTTGCTTTACTTCTACCCGCCGGGCTTTGGACCGGCCGTCGGTGGTTTAGTGCCAGGGCAGCAGCTACGCCGCCGCCCGTTCAATTTTGAATAACCAGTTTTCCTCGTCTTCGGTTACAAGCCCGAAGTAAGAATCCGTCCGGGTAAAGTTGTATTCGATACCGAAGAACTGCAGGAGAACCATTTTATATACTTCCCATTGAGCCTGGCACCAGTCGGCAACCTTGCGCTCGCGCTTGTATTCTTCGGTATAATATTCATTTACCCGGCAGGCATCCAGAGCCTTGTCCCAGGAGATAATACAGCACTTAAGCTCCGCCCCTACTTCCGTTTTTAAAAATTTTTCTTTATTCAGCTTCATAACTTGAATCCCCTTTCTTACCATTCATTAAGCGTTACCCGCTTCGCTTCGTGATTTATTTCTACCTTATAGCCGTTACCATTTTCGTCCCAGTACAGATCGCCAGTATTGAAGTTAAACCAATTTATATGGCTTTTTTCGTCTTTCAGATTTTTAGATACATCCGCCAGAGCTTCCGGGCTTCCTTCTACTTCGTAACCATATGCCAACATTTATTTTTACCGCCTTTCTTGCTTCCGTTTTTTCTTCGTTCTTCCCTTAAGGTGTCTGTATCTTAACTCTGAAAAGACGGTACGTCAAGCGCTTTTTGAAAGTTTTTTAACTTTTTTCTTGACGGTAGAAAAGCCCTATATTACGCTATTTTCCAGGAGAGCCAGCGCACGGAAAAGCTATACAACAAATACCAGCGTACTATAAAGACAATGTTGTGGTAATTCTTCGCCTCATACAGAATCCCTTTTCTCACAAAAAAGTCAATGACCGGCCGTGCAATCCCGCGTTCATGCTCCAGATAACGGTACAGATAAGCGTTGCTGCCCGCAGGCTCCGGCAATATGAAAGGCTTTGGGCGTTCCTCTTTCCCTCTATCCGGGGCAATGTTCCGAATGCCCCTCTCGCTTTCCTCCCTCCAGTATCCCGCAAAATCCAGCAGCCAGAACACCGCCTCTTTCACATCCATGCCTGCAAACACCCGCAGGAAATCAATCTGGCTGCCACCGTTTTCCCCCTTGTCATACCGCCTTGAGAAACGACACCAGTGGCTCCTGTGATAAATGCGGACGGAATCCATTTCCTTTAATGTGTGGTAATTCCCAATCCTTTTCACGGTATATCCCAAGTGTTCCGCCACTTTGCACAGGTCAACCTGTTTGGCAAGAGCCAGCTCATCCGCTGTAAACCTCATCTTCTCACTCCTCCCTCTGCCGCTTTTGCCGGACTGTCCCACTCTATCTGACGGTAATCGGAGCGGTACTGCATACACGGATTTTTTACCAACCCTTTTTCATTGAAACTGAAATACCGGCTGTTATCCCCTCCCACAATTACATGGTCCAGCAGTGGAATCCCTACTAATTCACACACCTGCTGCATCCGGTCTGTCAGCCTCACATCCTCCTTTGACGGCAGGAGATTTCCCGAAGGGTGGTTATGGCATAAAATCATCCTTGCTGCATTTGAAAGGATGCCTGCCTTCAACAGTTCTCGCGGATGTGCTATTGCATAATCCAGCCCGCCGACACTGGCAAAGTGACAGTTAATTGGCGTCTGGTCCGTTTTCAGGTTAATGACACACATAACTTCCCGGTCCATGCTGCACAATTCCTTTCCCACCAGATTGATAATATCCTCGGAAGTGCGGATTTTCGTTTTTGACATGATAGAGGCCTCCTGAACCAGCCGAACAGACACAACTTCCAGTTCAAAACTGCCCTTTATCCCCATCTCTTTCCTCCTCCCCAAAGATTACCGTGACTACCACATTTTCCAGCATGGATTCCAGCAGCCCTGCAAGCTCTTTCTCTGAAATATCCCTTGCCTGATTTCCATCCATATGCCTCTCCTATCTCTGCCCTCTGTCCTCCTGAATCAGCGACAGCTCTGCCTCTCTGCCATCCAGTCTTTTTTCCGGTGATTCCACAGCCAGCACGATAGTCCTTGCATCTTTGTCATAACAGTAGACACTGTTTGATAAACGCTCCTCCAGTTCCACCATATCCATGTTTATGCCATGCACCAGTTCCGCAAGTTCAGACGGATCTCCCTCTGCCATTCCTGCTGGAACAGCAATCACCTCATGGACAGACGATGGCAGGAGCAGAAGATTATCGCCTACCTGTTCAGCAAGCTGGTGCAGGTTCTCCTCAAACAGCATGGATACAGCCCCATTGATTCTGCTTTCATTAGTGATAACCCATCTGCCCTCTGCATGACTGCTTTCCTGCATGAACATGCTTTTCATTTCATCAGGCAGCAGTTCAAGCATAAGCTCCCGCATGGGCATAATACTGACCGGGCTGATTCTTCTGGTATTTTCAGAGGCATGCCGGAACAGTTCCTCCTCTGTCATGCCGGCCATTTCTGCAATCTCATTTGAAACGGTTATGCTGCCTGCCCCACCGGGTATGGCTTCAACACCCCAACGGTAGATAACCGACAAATCATGGAATTCCCTGCTCGGAACCCCTGCCAGAAACTCCCTGTTCTGCTCTGTATTCACAAGGCACATGACGACATTGTCCTTCAAATGCCCAATGTCAATATTTAGTGCATGGTCTTTTAAATTTTCCAATCCCATAGCATATCCTTCTGCCGCAGCCCACAGCACGACATCAAGGCTGCCGCATTCCCGGTAATGCCTATACATGTCATTGATATAAATAGTTGGGGCTATCTGCGTATCTTTCCCTTTATACACCGTCAGGGAATCCAGCGTTCGGTTCACTTTCTGTACCGGCCTTATATCTACAGCCGCATCCCTGTATTCGGGCGGCATATAACTTAAAAACTTCCCTTTTACAATGCTTTTGAATACTTCATAATCCATCATAACAATCATTCTCCTTGCTTAAAAAAGGAGAGAAACCGGACCGGCCCCTCTCCCAAAATCATACTGACAGTCTGCTATCTTCTTTTCTTCCTGCGTTTCCTTTCATACAGCACGCCGCCGGCAATGCACATACCGCCCAATGCGGCAGACATCCACGGATGGTAGTTCCCACCTGTCTGCGGCAGCCCTGGCCTGTCCGGCTTATTCTTCAGTTTCAGCATATAAACCACTGTCTCCGCCACACTGTCATCGTATTGCAGTAATATCTTATGCGGGGTACTGTCAAGGATATACCCCGCCGCAGCTTTTGTCTCCACGATATAATACGGAATGTCCTCACCAAAGCTGCCATCCTTATGATAAGTGCAGATGTCCAAAAGCCCCGTCTCTGCACAGCCTGTCTTGTCCGTCACCAGCGTGTCCAGTTTCCTCCCCTCCTTGTTGCGGAGTTCAAACATGACGCCCTCCAACGGCTTTCCCGACTGGCTGCAGGTTTTGCAGACAATGATTTTTCCTTTTACCCTTTCATCGGACATGAAGACTTTCTGAATCTTCCCTGTCTCCCCCACAGTAAAATCTACTTCATTGGCAATCAGATAGCCGTACGGCGCCGCTGTCTCACGCAGGGTATACTTTCCCGCCGGGATTGCCTCTAAACGGTACGGCTTTCCATCCGTTTTCCATGAGGCATATACATCCCCATTGGAATTGGTGACCTCCAGCGTTGCCCCCGGCAGCTCTTTCCCTGTCGTAATGTCCGTTTTGGACACCTCCACAATTATCGGCGTGTCTTTCACTTCCAACTGCTTTGCCACGGCCGGTGTGGCTGCCATTTCCTGTGTGTAGGAAAAATCCACGTCATATGCCGTTTCATCCAGCAGATACCCCGCCGGGGATTCCACTTCTTTCACATAGTACAGCCCCAGCGGCAGGTCAGCCTCAAATTCTGCTTTCCCATTTTCATCCGTTACAGCCGTGTCCACAAGGCCATCCGCTTTTACAAGGACTTCCCTGGATACGCTCACAATCTCCTCTTTCGCATAAATGCCATAAACAGCGCCGGCTACCGGGCAGGCGGTTACGCCGTCCGTTTTCATCAGCGACAGCTCTGGCCTTACCCTCGCATTGACGAACCCTGCCTCCCCGAAAACTACTTCCGTATGCTCGTCTGCATAGGAAAGTGTAACCTCCTTTGGTTCCCCGCAGATGGCAAACCCTGACGGCGGCTGCACCTCTGCCACCAGGTATTTCCCAAGCGGAAGGCTGTCAAGGAAAGCCTCCCCATTTTCATCCGTGGTAAGCGTCGCTACAACTGCCCCCTTGCCTGCCGGAATGCCGTTTACCATTTCCAATATGCGGTTCCCATCTTCATCCGTCTGGCGGTCCGGGGTATAAATATCCTCCGCTGCAATGACATTGAATACTGCACCGGCAAGCGGCTGTTCCTCGTAATTGAAATCCACGCTCCTGTTTTTGCCTGTAACTGTACTGAGGATACGGTCAATAATGGTATCGTATGCCACGGAGACCGGCACTTCCCCTGACTTTTCAATGGAAATGCTGCCCTTGACGGGCTGGTTTTCAATGACTGCCTCAATGACCGGAGCGCCGTCTATATCCTCCACGACTTTCAATGCCCCATCCGTGGTAACTTCCAGAGGGAAACCCTCATCTGCAATGACATATCCCTCCGGCGCCGTAATTTCTTCCACCACATAATTCCCATAGCCCAGCTGCAGAGGCGTGGTTACGGTTCCCATCTCATCCGTGGCAAACTCACTGATTTTCTTATCCCCCAATTTCTGCTCCACATACTCCCCGGTATCCATATTTTTAATCTTAAAGGTCACGCCGGGAATCAGCACCGTGTTCCCATTTTCCGCATCCTTTTTCACAATGCGGATATAGGCTTTGAAAGGCGCGTCATTGAACACCCTCCACTGCTGCGGCTCCCTGGAATCCTCCGTAACCGTCACAGTGAAATCCTTTGTTTTATATAAATCCTCCGGCGTCTTTGTTTCCCTTACCAGATACGTCCCATAAGGCAGCTCTTTGGAAAGCGCGCATCCCTTTTCGTCCGTCACAAGCACGTCATGGGTTTTTGCATTGTCCCACCCGTTCTTGTCAATATCCGACTGCAGTTTTACGGTAAATTCTGCGCCTTTTACATAATCTGTCTCCGTGCTTGCGCCATCAGTGGATACCTTGATAATTTCAAATGCCTGTTTCTTTGCCGTTTCAATTACGGCTGTATTGAGGGAAATATCCTGGTGGATTTCCTGCGCCCCTCGGAAATTGACCGGGTAAATGGTCCCGTCAAGCAGGTACCCCTCGCTCGGCTCTATCTCACGGATATAATAGCTGCCGAAGTACAGGTTGCCGAAGTTAAATTCCGCCTGCTCCCCTGTCTTTACCGTTGCAAGCAGCGCGCCTTTCTCTGCCGGGATGCCTGTTGACGCAAAATCCGTCCCCTGTGTGCTGGTAATGTCGTCATCCCCCGCATAGGTTACGGTCCCCCTGCCGTCCGGGTAAGTGATGGTCTCCGCCGCATACAGCCCATAGGTTGCCCCTGACAGTTCTGCATCCCCCTGGGGCTCCTCCCCGGTCTCCCTGTCCTCCTTTTTCGCTGACACGTCGCATCGGATTGGCGTGTTTTCCGCACGGAAATCAGAAATCTCCCCATAGTCCGGCCTCACTTCCCACACCTTTCCGTCATCCCGGTACCCATCCGGGATGACAACCTCTTTCACATAATATTTGTCCTGCGTTTTCACAAACTTTTGGGAGGCAGCCATGCCTAAGTCCTCATCATAATAGAACACCGGCACCTCCGCCTTGCCGTCCCCGCCCACGGAAACACGTTTCGTGCATCCGGCATCGGTGAACACGGCAAACCCGGCTCCTTTCACAACATTTTTCGATTCCGAATCCGTCTTTTTTACCATGACGCCCACCGTGTCAGGGTATTCCACAACCGGCATGGTTTTCCCTTTCTGGGTTACTTTCCCATCACTGTCATAAAGGGTAAAATACTCCAGCCCCACCGGGTAGACCGTTTCATCTTTCAAATATCCCGGAGCCGCCCTGACTTCCTTCAGGTAATAGGTGCCCTGTGTCAGCGTCTCCTTCCCTGAAAGTGCCTGGCCATCTGCGTTTGTCCTCCCGAGTTTGCACAGCAGGTCCGTACACTCCGCATCCTCATACAGGTAATAGGCTGCCCCCGGTACCGGCCTGCCGTTATATACGTTCGTCTTACGGAGTTCAAAACTTCCCTCCTTAAATTTGGAAGTCACTTTCACGCTTGCAGTCACAGTCCCTGGCTCAAACTCCTCCAGAAAGGTGATTTTCTGCTGCGATACCACCGTCGGCGTCCATTTCCTCCCGCCATGCTCCTTTGACTTTGCGGTCGCCGTCAGCTTGATGGTACTGTCTGCCGCGACAATCTTTTCCATTGCCTCCTCATTGCAGTACAGGTAAAAGTTGGAAGACGGCTGGCTCGCATCCGTCTGTGCCACGCAGATGTCATACTTCTTCAAATCAGAATCGTCCTCAATCTCACTGGCGTCTGTTTTCAGCTCTCCTACGGTCAGGCCGTCCGGCTGCCCCGTGATTTTATAGGAAACATTGGTAATGCTCCCCGTTTTGGTGCGGACAAACTTCTCCTTTGACCTGTACAGACCGTCCCCCATGTCCTGCCACTCCGTTTTCTTTGGGGAAATCGCATAAGCGATGGACTTTGTAGTCCCGGTTGCCTCGTCATACTCGTCCCGGTTATAATTTTCCGCATCCGACACAAGGGCTGCTATTTTATTATAGACGCCGCTGCCATCGTTGTAATAGCCCAGCTTTACTTCCCCATTCAGCACATGGATTGCCGCACCGGTAATGAAGTAATCAGCCGGGGCAGAACCCTCGGAATACCTGCTGTTGTAACAGAGCCCATTCAGCATCCTGGCACCGTTTACCATGCAGAACGTGATTTCCGGCTTGATGCTGCTGCCCGCACCGGAGGCGCCCACAGCCCCATCCGTGGTATTCTTGCTCAGCTCCAGACAGTAAACCAGATGGCTGTTGTAAGCCCCGGGTTCTGAAATATACTTAATACCCATGCTGTGTCCGCAGTATTTTGCGTAACCGCTGCATGACACCGCCATGCTGTCCGGGGCGCCTGCTGCCATTAACACCGGGGCAGAGGCCGTCTGGATTGTCATTGTGTCCCCCGCGCTAAACATTTCCGGTTCCCCATCTGACAGTGGAACCACTTTCCCATCCTCTGTTGGGGCAGTTTCCTCCTCATTGAGGGCAGGCTCCTCCTCCCCGCTGTCTCCGTCTTCTTTTTCCTGCTGCCTGCCGCCGGATTCCCTGCTTTCTTCCTCAGCCGGCTCCACAATCTCTGCAGACTCCACTTCTGTCCCCGCCGTTTCGTCGTAAAGTGCAGGTTCCGGCTCCATGTCTGCCTGGATGTCCCCGTCAATGTCCACTGCCGCATCTGCATCTGTTCCATCTGCATTGGCATAAACGGCAGTGGGGATGGCAGCGCCCACTGTCAGGACAAGAGCCATTATAAGAGCCATAACCCTTTTCCATCTCTTTTTTGTCATATACGTCCTCCATTCATATCTGGTATTCTGTTCCCTGCGGATATTCCCTGCCGGCACAGACGCCGGGCATATCCCCGGCATTTGTGCAGAAAAAAAGCACGCATATTTCAGCGTGCCTTTTCAACCCGTAAAGCCGGTCCGCATACCGGGCTTTCCCTTATTCCATTGCCATCCTGCCACGGATAAAGGCAGAACTATTATTTCTTTCCATAAATCCCTCCTAATCCTCACTCCATGCCATTATCTTATCCATGACGTCCGGCATCCCGCTAATGCCTGCCGCCCCATCTTCTTCCATATCTTCTGTATCTTCTGCCTCCGGCTCCCCGCCGGGAAGATGCGCCATAACCGGCTGCCCTGCCACTGCATTCCCTAAAACGATGCGGACAACCTCATGGATTACTTCTGTCTTTATATCCTCTTTCACCTCGGACAGCCTCTTTTCAAAATAGGCAGGCGTCATTTCTTCCGGCAGCCCATTCCCATTCCCCGCCTCCTGTGCGTCATAATACATTTTCAGCGCGTCCATGACCACCTGGTTCTTTGCCCTCCCGCCATTCAGTTTATCATCCTCAAACTTTTCCAGCAGCTGGACATGCTCTCTTTTTGTCATGGAAAAACGTATCGTGAAATTGCGGAACAGGTCCCCATAAGCCATTGCAATCCCCCCTATCCAAACCTGCGTTTCTGCGACTGTGCCAGATATGTGTTCCCAAGCAGCTCATATCCCCTTGCGTTTGCTTTCACATCCTCAATATACTGGATGTTCTTCTGCTCCAGGCCGCCAAAACGTTTCATCACCCCGGCGCCACCGCCCACAAAGATTATCTGCGTGAGGTCCATGTTATAGCCAAGCTCCCGGAGGCTGTGGTAAATCTGCCGGCAGTAGCCACGGATTTCCTTAATGATAATCTTCCGGTACTTCTCCGGCAGGTCTCCCCCGCCGCTTACCATGACTTTCTGAATGTCATACTCGTCCACCTCCGCATTCAGCTGCCTCACACACTCCTTGTTAATCTGCTGGATGCAGGTGATAATCCCATGTGGCTGCGTCACACATGCCGATTCATCCGGCAGGCCGTTGACAATTGGCATAATGTCCACTGTCCAGGAACCAATATCCACTGCAAGCTGTTTCTCCGGGAATCTGTCAATGCGGTCAACCACTGCCGCATAGCATTGCGGGTAAACGCAGACATTGTCAATGAAAATATGGTACCTCTCTTTCTCAAAGGCAAATGAGACTTCCTTTTTCTTCAACAGGTAAGAAACGAAATCTTTTTTCTCGTCCCCGAACCTTGTCAGCGGCAGCCCAACCGCCAGCAGCACATGGGCTGTCTTTCTGCCCCTGATTTTCAATTCCTTTGCCACCGCTGCCAATGTCAGCATATAATAATTTTCATCCGTTACCTTTGTGTCCTTTACCTCAAGACGCCTGCTGCCAATCTTGTAATACTTCCCGGCAAACTCCAAAACGTTTTCTGCAAATGCCGGCTCCGTGCTGATTTCCTTACAGCCTGATGTAAATACCTCATGTACCGTTTTCATCCCGGACCAGCCGTGGTCTACCCCAATCACTTCTATTTTGTTATCCATTTTGAATGTCCTCCTTTTCATATAACCAGCTCCTTATCTGCTTTTTACCTGCATCTGTTCCCGATGCCATTCCTTAACAAGTGTTTCTATCAGTTCAATCTTCTGCTTGTCCGTATAATCCTTTGGGAAATATGGATTCAATCTGTCAGAGCGAATCCTTATCTGTTCCCTCTGGTTTGGTTTTTCTTCTTCCAGCACCAGATAGATTGCATCCATGTCCAACTTCCCAGACTGGCTCATGCGTTTCAGCCTGTTTGCCTGTGACAGGGATGGCGTACACTGTTCTATATCCATCACGGCATGGAGCTCATACTGCTGCTCCTCATTCAGATAGGATAATTCCACTGCAACAGTGAATGCTATTTTACCCTCGTCAACCCAGTCTAATATCTTAGGAATGAGGTATGTCAGGCGAATGTACCTGTTAACCTGCCGCTGGCTTTCTCCCACCTGCTTTGCCAGTTCCCTATTAGAATCTACTTTTCCCGTTTCATTTGTATTTCGCAATCCCCATTCACCGCTTTCAGATATAAAAGTTTCCAGTCCTGCAAGCTCCACGGTTGGATTCTCTGACTTTTTGCCAACTTGGCAGGAAGTTAAATCCGTCCTTTTCCCCTGCTGTTTCATTGCCTCTAATTTCATCCGGTAGGCAAACGCCTTTTCACTGGGCTTGATATGCTCCCTCTGCAGGTTGCTGTCAACCATTGCGATTACCGCCTGGTTATCATCCAATTCCACAACCATAACAGGAACTTTATCCACCCCTGCCCATTTACTGGCTGCCTTTCTTCGGTGTCCCGCTATCAGCTCATATCCCTGCCCTGCTGGATTCGGCCTTGCAAGCAGCGGCACCAGAACACCCTCTTTTTCAATACTCTGCATCAGTTCAAATAATTCCGTATTCATTTCCACTTTAAACGGATGATTTTTGAAGTCTGCCAACTGATTTAAGGACAAATATTGGATTTTTCCATCAAATGTATTCTGCTTACTTCCAACACCCTCTTCTTGAACGATTGAAGAATTATCCTGCTTTTTCCCTGCCATATCCATCACCACCTCTCATTTCCAATAAACTAATATAGAAACTAAAAAAGACCGCCCATCCTCAAAGCCTTGAAAATGAACGGTCTCCCATACTTTTTTCTCTATTTGAATAATACAGTTTTTGATGAATTATGAACTTTACTTCGATGTGTTCCGTGATACCATATCAAGAACCACGGAGACGTTTACACCATCGGAAATCGCTTTTTTATACGTTTTCCGGTCACTTTTTGAAAAGCTGAAAAACCTCTCAAAGTGCCTAAAATCAAGGATTTTCACGAATCCTTCCGATGTAGTAGACATACGCTCTCCACATGTGTCGTCTGCGGAAACATATCCACCGGCTGCACCTCTCTCACTTCATATCCCCGTTCACATAAATACTTCAAGTCCCGGGCAAGCGTCGCGGAATCACAGCTCACATATACCACCCGTTCCGGAAGCATAGCGACAATGGTTTCCAGGCATTTTTGATCGCAGCCTTTTCGAGGCGGATCTACCACGATGACGTCTGGACGCATCCTGTCATTCTCTGAAAAAGATGGCACTACCTCTTCCACTTTCCCCACAAAAAATTCCACATTTTCAATCCCATTAATCCTTGCATTCGTTTTGGCGTCATCAACCGCATTCGCAACCACTTCAACGCCATAAACATATTTTGCCCTTTGTGCCAGAAATAGAGAAATCGTGCCGATTCCGCAATACAGATCCCACACGACTTCCTTTCCCGAAAGGCAGGCAAAAGCCAGCGCTGTCTCATATAATTTCTTCGTCTGGACAGGATTTACCTGATAGAAAGACAAGGCAGAGATCTGATATTTTACATCTCCGATACAATCCGTAATATAATCCTGACCCCATAAATTTATCAGCTCATCCCCGAGAATCACATTGGTGTTCTTGTCATTGACATTGAGCATAATGCTGGTCATTCCCGGAATACGCCGCAACTCCTGCGTCAATTGATCTGCGTAAGGGAGCTTTCTACCATTAAGCACCAGGCAGACCATGATTTCCCTGGTGGCAAATCCATACCTTACCAGCACATGGCGCACCAGTCCCTTGCCTTGAACTTCATCATAAGGCGGAACATGGTATTTCTCCATGAAAAAAACCACAATATCCAGTATTTCCTGATTTTCCCCGACTCCAAGACAGCACTTGCGGTTAGAAATAATTTGATGGCTCCTCGCAGCATAAAAGCCCGTGATAATCTTTCCCTCTTTGTCCGTTCCTATTGGAAACTGAGCCTTATTCCGATAGAAAAAAGGCTCTTTCATACCGATAACCGGATGAAAGAGAATCCCTTGTGCTGTTGCTCCTATTTCTGTTCCCTCTATGGAAAGTCCCCCGATACGTTCTAAATTATTTCGCACTTTGCGCTCTTTATACTTAAGCTGCTGCGCATACTCTAACGCCTGTATCTGACAGCCACCACACTGACGATAACATGCGCATAACGGCTGTATGCGGTAAGGAGAAGGCGAAATCACCTCCAAAAGCCTGGCATATCCATACCGCTTCTTCATTTTCATAATTTTGACCCGGACATGATCGCCAATTACGGCGTCTTTCACAAAAAACGCCGCACCGTCCAATTTGCCAATGCCTTCGCCATTCACGCCCATATCTTCAATGAAAAGCTCAAGCTCCATATTTTTCTGAAACATATCATTCCTCACTTGTCTTTCGGATATTAGATTCAAATAACCGGTTATATCCCAGCCAGCCAGTATTTCCATTTGTCGCCTCCAATGCCTCCTTCATCGTCTGCATCTTGGCATCTGTATTATCTGCAAAACTGAGCGCAAGCGCCTCGGCAATTGCTGGTTTCTTAGGAGAACCATATTCTAACTCGCCATGATGCGATAAAATACAATGCTTTAATTCATTCGCCAGCTTAACTGGGAAGCCGGGAATGGCACGAATTCTCTCTCCTACCAGTTCTGCCCCAATCAGTATATGCCCTAAAAGCTGCCCCGCATCTGTATAATCATTTTCTGGGAATACCGATAATTCCTCCAGTTTTCCTACATCATGAAACATGGCTGCCGCCAGCAGCAAGTCACGCTGAAGCATCGGATAAGCCTTTGTATAATATTCACACAGTTTCACCACGCTAAGCGTATGCTCCAGCAGCCCTCCAACAAATCCATGATGCACATTTTTAGCGGCGCTATGAAATTTAAAACGCCGCTCAAAATCTTGATCCTCCAAGAAAAATCCAGAACATAGCTTTTTCAAATAAGGATTTTTCATATCCTGAATAAATTGGGTAAGTTCCTGATACATCAGATCAATATCCTTATCGCTGACAGGCAGATAATCTTTTGAATCATATTCGCCTTCCCGCGCTTTTCGAATCCGTTTGACATTAAGCTGCAACGCTCCCTGAAAACTAGTGACATCTCCTACAACAGCTATGTAATCCAAAGTGTCAAAATCATCAATTCCTTGTGAATTGGGATCCCATACTTTGGCATCAAGCGTTCCTGTCTTATCCTGCAATATTAAAGATTCATAAGGCTTTCCAGCCTTGGTGAGCGCAGTCTGCTTATTTTTACATAAATAAATCTCTGCAACACGTTCCCCTTCCCGCAGGGTCTCAATATATTTCATAAATTTCCTCCATTCTCTGCCGTTCCTATTGCAAAACTCCAACAGTCACCGCACACTCCAAATCTACATAATCTTCCCCAATCTGACGTTTTATATGAATGTTAATCACGTCTTGCGGCTCTTTGGCATAAATTTTTTGGAAGTATTGCTCTACCGTGGCAACTTCCTCTCCATCTATTGACGTAATTACGTCTGCTTGCTGCAGTCCTGCCGCCATGGCTGGAGAGTCCAGCGCCACAGACTTAACATATACGCCTTTGGGTATCCTATATTCTTTTGCGATATCATCTGTTACCGTACTGATCCGCAGTCCCACATATGCGACATTGCGATTATTCGCCAAATCCTCTATCATCTGTTTCAATTCGGATATCGACAACGCCGTGATCGTATTCCGGTCATTCTGGCTACTATAATCTTGAAGCACCAGCCCGACAATTTCTCCCTGCAAGTTTATCAGCACGCCGCTTCCATTTTCACTTCCGATAATATCCGTGGTGAATACCGTATAATTGGTATCAATGGTGGAAACCTTGTTTTGAGAAGAAGTCACCGTTCCACAGCAAATCGAATAACTGGTGCCCAATGGGCTGCCAATTGCAATTACAACCGTCCCCTGGGTTACCGTATAAGAGTTTCCCCACGACGCAACTTCAATCTTTTCCATTGTTTGCTTGGAAATATCTGACACCGGGACGCAGATCACGGCAATCCCCGTATTGCCATCATACTTTTTCAGAGAGGCTGACACTTCCTCTCCATCTATAAATGTGATGGTGATCGATTGGGCATCCACAATGGTCTTCTTTTCAGTAAGAATCAGAAGCTCTTGTTCATTACTTCCAAAAATCACGCCTGCCGAACGGCTCTCGCTTTCATAAGGAGTATCGAACCAATCCATTCCGCTAGTGACCCCTGTAACAGTAACTACGGATTTATTGGCTTCCTTGCCGATCGCATACAGCTTACTCTGCAGTTTTTGAAAATCTTCCAGTTCCAATTGCGGCTCCACGGACTGCCCGGGTTCGTGAACGTTCTCCTCAGGCTTTTGCTGTGTGGAAGATTGCTCTTTGTCATCCTTTTCTTGGCTCTCTTGCGTCTGTCCAGAACTACCCCCCTGGGAAAAATCTTCTTTTTTCACAACCCCTCCGTCCAGAAGAATATCATCTTTGGGAATGCTGATAGCAGAACCCTTTTCAGGATAAAGCCAATCCTCCATATAGGGCCTTAACCACACAAATACAAAGCAAGCTGTAGATCCAAATATCACTGCGCACAGAAGGTTATATCCCGCCCGGATCAACAAACGTTTCTTATTAATTGGCTTGTCCTTAATCTTCTCCTTGATGAAATCAAATTTATCTTCCATCTTCTCCTGTTGCTTCATAGCCGCCCTCCTGAAATACATTACAGTACCATGGACCATTACGATTCAACTTCCAAAATACCAAGCTCATCACTGTCTGCAAACCAAACAACAGCGCACCTCTTTTTCTATTATACGTTTTTCCGGCTTTTGTTGCAAGATTTTTATTTATACGATATAATGTCCACAAAAACAATCAGTAAAGCATTCCCTGATTGGGGGGAAACAGCTGCCAATACAATACTATAAGGAACAATTTTATGAATAAAAAAGTATTTCACACATTAGAATATGACAAAATTATCAGCCTGCTCTGCGAACATGCCACCTGCGCCTCGGGCAGAGAGCTCTGCAAGGTCTTGGAACCCTCCGAAAACCTGGAGCAAATCGAGCTTGCACAGCGGCAAACTTCTGATGCTCTGACAAGGATATATCAAAAAGGGACTTTGTCATTTTCCGGCACTCACAATATCGGCGCTTCTCTAAAACGTCTGGAAATTGGAGGCGTGCTCAGCATCGATGAGCTTCTTAAGACAGCTTCCCTGTTAGAAGTTGCAAAGCGGGCAAAATCCTACTCCCGCAGTGACCGAGAAGATGCAAAGGCTGATTCCCTGGATGAGTTATTTACCAGAATCGAGCCCTTAACGCCGCTGTTAGAAGAGATCCGGCGTTGCATCCTGTCAGAAGACGAAATTGCAGATGACGCATCCGCAACATTAAAAAACATCCGGCGCTCCATAAAGAACATCAATGATAAAATTCGTAGCCAGATTAACTCGATGCTGAACAGTTCTGATACACGAACTCATTTGCAGGATACCGTGATCACTATGCGTAACGGGCGTTACTGCCTGCCTGTCAAAGCTGAGGCAAAAGGGCAGGTTCCTGGAATGATCCACGACCAGTCTTCCACCGGCTCCACGCTGTTCATCGAACCCATGACCGTAGTAAAACTGAATAACGACCTAAAAGAACTTTTCCTAAAAGAGCAAGAGGAAATTGAGCGCATTCTTGCCAGCCTTAGCAGCCTGGCAGCAGAATACATTCCTTATTTAAAAGACGATTATGACATTCTGACCGAATTAGACTTTATTTTTGCAAAAGCTTCTCTTGCCAAAAGTTACAACGGCACGGCTCCTCTTTTTAACTTGGAACACCGCATAAAAATTCGAAAAGGACGGCACCCGCTTTTAGACAATCACAAAGTGGTTCCGATCGATATTCGCTTAGGAGACGACTTTAATCTGTTGATTGTAACAGGACCTAATACCGGAGGCAAAACCGTCTCTCTTAAGACTGTGGGACTATTTACCCTGATGGGGCAGGCAGGGCTTCATATTCCAGCCAACGACCGCTCTGAACTTTCCGTATTCCATCAAGTATTCGCAGATATCGGGGATGAACAGAGCATTGAGCAAAGCCTCAGCACCTTTTCTTCCCATATGACAAATATCGTTTCTATTTTGGAACAGGCAGACGAACACTCCCTGGTATTATTTGACGAATTATGCGCCGGAACAGATCCTGCCGAAGGCGCAGCGCTTGCCATTTCCATTTTGTCAAAGCTGCATGACTGCGGCATAAGGACCATGGCAACCACCCATTACAGCGAATTAAAAGTGTTTGCCTTGTCTGCACCCGGCGTAGAAAACGCCTGCTGTGAATTTTCACTGGAAACTTTAAGTCCCACTTATCGTCTTCTAATTGGCATTCCTGGAAAAAGCAATGCTTTTGCGATCTCTGGCAAGCTTGGACTCCCAGAAGATATTATTGCAGATGCAAGGCGCCGCATGTCTGAGCAGGATGAAAGCTTCGAAGATCTGGTCTCTCATCTGGAAGCAAGCCGCATTGCCATGGAGCAAGAACGACTGGAAGCAGAGCAATACCGCCAAGAGACTGAATCCATAAAACGCAAGCTGAAAGAGAAGCAGGATAAGCTGGAAAGCCAGCGGGACAAGATCCTTCGCCAAGCCAGCGAAGATGCGCATGCCATTTTAAGAGAGGCAAAAGAGATTGCCGACCGCACCATTAAAAACTTTAATAAATATGGACAATCTCACCCCAGTGCCAAAGAGATGGAACAGGAACGAAGCAAACTGAGGGGGAAAATGAACGATCTGGAAAAGAATATATCATTAAAGCAAAAAGCGCAGGAACCCAGTCATAAGATTCCCAAAAACCTGCGCATTGGCGATTCCGTGAAAGTATTAAGCATGAATTTGAAAGGAACCGTCCACACCCTGCCCAACAGCAAAGGAGATCTGTATGTGCAGATGGGAATCCTCCGCTCTCTGGTAAACGTGCGAGACTTGATATTGCTGGAAGATACCCCTGCGCTGGGAAATCAGAAAAAAAGCACCAGTGCCGGAAAGCTAAAAATGTCAAAATCCTCCTCCGTCTCCACAGAAATCAATCTCATTGGCAAAACGATTGACGAAGCGCTGCCTTTGCTAGATAAATACTTAGACGATGCCTACCTGGCACATATGCCCTCGGTGCGCATCGTACACGGCAAGGGAACTGGCGCTCTGAGAAATGCAGTACAAAACCATTTAAAACGACTGAAATATGTCAAATCATTCCGGCTTGGAGAATTCGGAGAAGGCGACTCTGGGGTCACCATTGCGGAATTTAAATAAAGGAGGCTTCTTATGGCTGCAAAACAAAAAATCCTTATCGTAGATGATGACGTAAATATAGCGGAACTGATTTCTTTGTACCTCACAAAGGAATGCTATGACACCCGCATGGTTCATGATGGCGAAGAGGCACTTCATGTATTTGAGCAATACAACCCTAACCTGGTCCTGCTAGACCTGATGCTGCCAGGCATCGACGGTTATCAGGTTTGCCGGGAAATCCGCACAAAGTCAAATCTCCCCATTATCATGCTCTCGGCAAAAGGAGAAATCTTTGACAAAGTGCTGGGACTGGAATTAGGCGCTGACGACTATATCATGAAACCTTTTGATAGCAAGGAGCTGGTTGCCCGTGTAAAAGCAGTGCTGCGGCGCTACCAGCCCACAAAGCAGGAGCCTGCCGCCGTCAATCTTAAATGTGTGGAATACCCAGATCTTGTCATCAATCAAAGCAATTATTCCGTGCTCTATTATGGCAAACCTGTGGATATGCCGCCCAAAGAGCTAGAGCTCTTGTATTTCCTGGCCTCGTCACCCAATCAGGTATTTACCAGAGAGCAGCTCTTGGACCATATCTGGGGATATGAATACATTGGTGATACCCGGACCGTGGACGTCCATGTGAAGCGGCTCCGAGAAAAAATCAAAGACCACGGTTCCTGGAACCTTGCCACCGTTTGGGGTATTGGCTATAAATTTGAGGTGAAACAGTGAAACGCACATTATACTTAAAGTTATTGCTAGGATATGTCATATTTGGAATTTTAAGCTTTTTGACCATTGCCACATTTACCGCCTATATGGCATTGCTTCATATAGAGGAAGACACCATCTCTAGCATGTACCGGGAGTCAAATCTGCTTGCTGGAAGTTATGCCTCCAACTATTATCAAGGCACCATGACGTTGGAGGACATCACCTCTCATTTGCAGTCTGTGGCAACTTATTTAGATGCGGATATCTGGCTGGTCAGTACCGATGGCTCCATTCTCATCAATACAAGTCCAAACGCTGTTGCAAAGAATACCATCGAGGGCTTCGATATTTCTGATTTCGGTACCAAATACTACCAAAAAGGAACTTTTTTTGACACATTCTCTGAAAAAACCCTTTCCGTATTTTCACCTGTTACCATTAAATATAAAGTACGGGGATATCTCATGGTCCACAAACCAATTTCCGACCTGATAGATTTGAAAAACGGATTTTTAGATATTTCTTACATGACGCTTGCGATTATCTTTCTCTGTGCTTTCGTGATGCTTGGGCTTTTCACTTTTACCGTTTACCTTCCAATCCGTAAAATCACCAATGCTGCGAAAGATTATTCAGAGGGTAACTTTGATACCAAAATCAATATTCGCTCCAATGATGAAATAGGCTACCTGGCAGGTTCTTTTAACTATATGGCAACGGAGCTATCCACGCTCGAGGAAGACCAGCGAAAATTCATCGCCAACGTCTCACACGATTTTCGTTCTCCGCTGACCTCCATCAAAGGCTATATCGAGGCAATTATGGACGGAACGATTCCCCACGAAATGCAGGACAAATATCTGAACATCATCCTTTTTGAAACGGAACGTCTGAATAAGCTGACGCAAAGCATGCTGGAATTGAACAAATACGGAACCAAGGGCTCTATCATGGACATTACTAGTTTCGACATCAATCATACCATCAAAATGGTAGTACAATCTTTCGAGGGCACATGTAAACAGAAAAAGATTTCCTTTGAACTAATTCTTACAGGCGAAGAGTCTTTCGTATCAGCAGATATCAGCAAAATCCAGCAGGTACTCTATAACCTGATTGACAATGCCATCAAGTTCAGCCATCCTGGTTCCTCTATCACGATTGAAACAACGGAAAAGAATGACAAAGTTTTCATTTCCGTCAAGGACGCTGGCATCGGCATCCCGAAAGACAGCATTAAGAAAATCTGGGAACGCTTTTATAAAACAGATTTATCCCGAGGCAAAGATAAAAAGGGCACTGGCCTTGGATTAGCCATCGTCAAGGAAATCATTTCTGCCCATAACGAAAATATCAATGTCATCAGCACCGAGGGCGTAGGAACTGAATTTATCTTTACATTGCCGCTGACACGGCAGGAAGCAGATCTATAGATCAAAAAGGAGCTGCTTCCGTTTCAGCGACATCTTATCATTCACCTTTAAACCACGATATCGACTGCCACCGCTTCAGCGGTTGTGCCAGAAGCTGCTTCCGGCATTGCAAGGCAAGACAGATCAGGGATCGCAGCCGTTATTCCCATCATGTTAAGCTCTGCTTGAATCATCATTTCTGCCTGTTGTTCTAACTGCTCCTCTGTACGCCCCATTACGTCTTCACTGAGTTCCAGCTCCACGCCGTCCATCGGCAGGCAAACCGCATAATAATTTGCTGCAGAATCACTCTGAGAATCCCGATCCATGTTCTTCTGGTATTCCATATCGGCCTCATCCATCTTTCCTTTTTCTGCCAGCCGGTTCATCCTCCTCTTTCTAATAACTTCCTCGTGATGCTGCTTCTGCCTGCGCATCTTCTGAAGCTTTTCCATTTTCAGCTTCTGTTCCAAGACATGCTGTTTCTGTTGTACTTTTCGCTTTACTTCTCTTCTTTGCTTTTGTTCTTCTGCTTCCTCCTGTTTTGCATAGCGCTTCTGAAGCTGCTCTTCTTTCTTTAAATTGCGATTTTTCATCTGAGCGCAGTAAACCATGCGCCTGGCATGAATGACCGCATTGGCAAGCTCCCTTTCATTATACATCCCGGTCCCTTTGCATTTCAGCAAACTGCTGAGCTTTGCTTTCGCCTGACAGACTACCCTTCCTGCACTCTGTGACTTATTGGCAAGCATTAGGCTATTGCGAATCTCCCTAGGATTATAATTTAATCTCTTCTTCGGTAATTTTTTTTGATTATTTTGCTTGAGATAGCTGGAGCATCTGTTATTTTTCTTGCGTGAAACATTAACGCTCTGTGGAACCCCTGCATTCTGGAGTCCGCCTGGCAGCATTCCCCCATATTGATAAGACGTTGTTTTCATATTGTTTCCTCCCTGAAACTTGACAATCAATCATCGCTACTCGATGATTCGGATTCCTTTCCGATAAACAACAAATATATGAGTTACATCGTCATTTTGTGGCAAAAAATAAACCATGGGAAAAAATACATTTCAAATATTCTTTCCCATGGTCTCTCGAAGCCTATCCAGATAAAAAGAATCCATGAATTCAAATTATCTCTGGACAGAACAACATGCAATTTTCTTAATTTCGATTCTTATACTAACTCAAGAAGAACCTCTAAAGCTCCGTCACCTTTACGCTGTCCAATTTTAACAATTCTGGTGTAACCACCATTACGACCTACATACTTTGGAGCGATTTCGTCAAATACCTTGGTTGCAACGTCAATTTTCTTGGTGTTCTTCTTCTTTCCTGCGTTTTCTGCTGGAACAGATGTTACTGAATATAATACTTTGTTCATCTGACGCCTTGCATGTAAACGGGAAGGAAGGTCTTTTTTGATCTTCTTTTCCACTTCGTCATAAACGGTACGTTTCTTACCGTCTATCACTTCTTTCACTCTCTTGCCGCTCTCATCTTTGCGCGGAACCTTTGCCATTACTGTTACTTCCTCAAAATTGTCTTTCTCTCTTACTGCCATGGCAATCAAGCCCTCTGCTACCTTGCGGATTTCTTTTGCCTTAGCCTCTGTAGTGACAATTTTGCCATTATATAACAGCGCTGTAACCTGATTCCTGATTAATGCTTTTCTCTGATCGGAAGTTCTTCCTAATTTTCTATATTTTGCCATTGTTTCCATCCTCCATTTGTGGAATACCCGCCAATGCCCTTTGGCCTTATTCAACGAATATTGTCTCTTGTTCTATGCCACCCATTGAGGCAATGCCCCGATACCTGGGACATACAGGGCTTCGCCTTTTGGTCTTATAAACCCTGCCATCTATGAGTTGTAATCCGTGGCATTCTCATTTTGCTCGGAATGCCTAAGACTACAAGCGAATGTCAGCCATCCGCCTAGCGTCTGCTTTTAAAAAATTTTACTCTTCTCCGGGATTCAGCTGCAATCCTAATTCTTTTAGTTTTGCCAATACTTCTTCCAAGGACTTGCGCCCAAGGTTCCGCACTTTCATCATGTCTTCCGGGGTTCTATTGGTCAGCTCCTCAACTGTATTGATCCCTGCACGCTTGAGGCAGTTGTAAGAACGAACGGATAATTCCAGTTCGTCAATGTTCATCTCAAGAACTTTCTCCTTGGCATTATCCTCTTTCTCTATCATGACTTCCGCCGTTCTTGCATTCTCGGATAAGTCAATAAACAGATTTAAATGCTCGCTCAAGACTTTTGCCGCCAAGCTAACCGCTTCATCTGGCTCCAAAGTGCCATTGGTATATACATCCAGAGTAAGCTTATCATAATCTGTAATCTGTCCCACACGGGTATTTTCAATCGTAAGATTTACACGCTCTATCGGCGTATAAATGGAATCAACCGCAATAACGCCGATAGGCACATCTTCACTCTTGTTCTTGTCGGCGCTGACATAGCCCCTGCCTTTGGTGATTGTCAGTTCCATATACAATCTGGAATCCGCCCCCCCATTGAGATGGGCAATTACCAAATCCGGATTCATCACCTGAATATCAGGATCAACCTGGATATCCGCTGCTGTTACTACGCCTTCGCCTTCAAATTCAATGTAAGCAACTTTAGACTCGTTTGTTGGGCTGGTGTTTTTTAAAGCCAGATTCTTGATGTTCATAATAATTTCAGTCACATCTTCTTTGACGCCGGGAATGGAACTGAACTCATGCAAAACACCTTCGATTTTTACCTGGCTGACTGCTGCGCCTGGTAATGAAGAGAGCATAATTCTCCTCAAAGAATTACCAAGTGTAGTACCATAGCCTCTTTCAAGTGGTTCTACGACAAATCGGCCGTACTTTTTGTCTTCTGAAATTTGCGCAATTTCAATTTTCGGTTTTTCAAAATCGAACACTACAAAGTCCCTCCTTTTCGGGTATCGTTGCTTGTTACTTATTATTTAGAATATAACTCGACGATAAGCATCTCATCAACAGGAACATCAATAGCTTCTCTATTTGGCAATTCCTTTACTGCACCCTTCAGGTTTTCCTGGTCAACATCTAACCATTCTGGTACTAATCTTCCTCCGGTTACTTCAAGAATGTCCTTATATCTTTGGGAACCTTTGCATTTCTCTTTGATTTCAATAGTATCTCCGGCCTTTACCCGGTAAGACGGAACCTTTACCTGCTTGCCGTTTACCAATACATGTTTATGACCTACAATCTGCCTTGCTTCCTTGCGCGTTCTTGCCAGGCCTAAACGGAATACGACGTTATCCAATCTGCTTTCCAGAATGGTCATCAGGTTTTCACCAGTCATTCCTTTCATTCTGTCTGCTTTGAGATAGTAATTATGGAACGGTTTTTCCAAAACGCCGTAGATAAACTTTGCTTTCTGTTTCTCTCTCAACTGCAGCCCGTATTCGGACACTTTCCTATTCGCTCTTTTCAGCTGTCTGTTGGACTTCTTATCTATTCCCAGATAAACGGGATCTAAACCAAGAGATCTGCATCTCTTAAGAACTGGAACTCTATTTATAGCCATCTTAACCTATACCTCCTAATTAGACTCTTCTGCGTTTGGGTGGACGACATCCGTTATGAGGTACCGGAGTAACGTCTTTGATACTGGTTACTTCAAGTCCACATGCCTGAAGCGCGCGGATTGCCGCTTCACGGCCAGAACCAGGTCCTTTTACCATAACGTCTACTGTTTTCAAACCATGAATCAAAGCTGCCTTGGTAGCAGTTTCTGCCGCCATCTGCGCAGCGTACGGAGTAGATTTCCTTGAACCTCTAAAGCCAAGACCGCCAGCACTTGCCCATGATAAAGCATTTCCTTCAGCATCTGTTATAGTAACGATTGTATTGTTAAAAGATGACTGAATGTGCGCCTGTCCACGTTCAACGTTTTTCTTTACGCGCTTTTTTGTCACTTTTTTTGCAGTGTTTTTCGCCATTTCTAAACTAACCTACTTTCTTCTTATTTGATATTTTCCATATAGTAATTGTGTTCGTCAACCTTAATGCCGCGCTATACTGTGGCTATGCTAACCAGCTCGCCCTCAGGAAGCGCTCTATTTCTTCTTATTTGCAACTGTTCTCTTCGGACCTTTTCTGGTTCTCGCATTGGTCTTCGTTTTCTGTCCACGAACAGGAAGCCCTTTCCTATGGCGGATTCCGCGATAGCATCCAATTTCCTGAAGTCTCTTTATATTGAGCGCAATCTCTCTTCTCAGATCACCCTCTACTGTCTGAGTCTTGTCAATCACTTCACTGATTCTCTTTATTTCTTCGTCAGTCAAATCTCTGACACGAGTATCTGGATTCACTTTTGCCTCTGCTAAAATACGGTTAGAACTCACTCTGCCAATACCATAAATATAAGTCAATCCTATCTCAACACGTTTTTCTCTTGGTAAATCTACACCTGCGATACGAGCCATGTGTGTCGTACACCTCCATAATTTTTTCTAAACGGAACATCATTCCATTTGGTTTAAACATAAAAATTTGCAGAATCCGCAACAAAATCTGCAGACGTCAGCCAACCATATACAGCTGCGGTTGCTCGCCCTGAAATGTGTGTATACTGTCGCTCTGGTCTCTCTGTACCGTTCTATCCCGGTTCCCTCGGTAAAAAACCGGCATTCCAGCCGTACATGCTGTTATTATGAATAGCAAGGGCAATTACGCCTTGCTACAGCCGCACATAAATAAATCTCTAAACAACAAGCAGGGGAGCTGTGTTCTCACCCCTGTCTCTGCTTATGCTTTGGATTCTCACAGATCACTCTGACGCTTCCTTTTCTCTTAATGATCTTGCATTTTTCACAAATAGGCTTTACGGATGATCTTACTTTCACAGTGGTTCCTCCTTTCTACCTTTCGCCCTCAATGGGTCCTTCTCAAGCTTGATTTTACACATTTTCATGTATAAAAACGCTATGCTCCAAAAGCGTTCAGCTAGTATTATAACACTCAACCCCAGAAAAATCAAGGGTATTTTGCACTTCTCTTACAATTGCTTCACTTATAATCTTATTGTCCACCTCTATGTAAATTTACAACATCTACGAGCCTTTTCTACTCACTGATTCCATATTTCTTGAGCATGATCTGTAGTTTCTCTTTGGCTCTTTTGGAAATATGCCTGATATTGTCCGGCGTGGTATTCATAATTTTTGCAATCTCATCGGTTCCCATTTCGTGATAATATTGCATCAGCAAGACGTCCTGATAAGATTGTTTCATCTCTTTGATTAATTTGAGAATCAATTCTTTCTTTTCCATCCTCTCTAATCTTTCATCCAGCCCTTCAGGAAAGACTAAGTCAGGACGTTCCTGTTCCATATCAGCATCAATCTCTCTTTTCTTCTTTTTATAAAGGTTATAACATTTATTTTTCACAATCGTGAGAATGTAATTCCTATTTTTCTGAGGCGGATCACCCATAATCTTCACCAGATTCTCCGTCAATGTCAAAAATGTTTCATGGACAATGTCTTCCGCATCTGCCCTGTTCTGCAATATTCTATACGCAGTATAATACATGTCATTTTTGTAACGGTCATACAGCATCTGAAAGAAATCTCTTTCCTGATCCGTATCCAGTAACAGCAGATATTGATACACTGTTCATACCTCCGAAAAAATCAGGGCATAAAAAATCCCAGAAATCCTGCGAATTTTTTACACCCTTTGCTTATCTTTTGTAAAATAATATCCAGTATAAAAATCTTCTTATTTATCTCTCCAGATAATCCTGCCTTTTGTCAAATCATAGGGAGACATCTCTATCGTTACCTTATCTCCTGGCAAGATACGGATAAAGTTCATCCTCAGCTTGCCGCTGATATGAGCCAGAATTTGATGACCATTTTCAAGTTCCACCTGAAACATGGCGTTTGGCAACTTCTCTACTACAGTTCCTTCCACTTCAATTACATCTGCTTTTGACATTTTGCTTCCTCCTGATATTCGACGTTTCTTTGATAAAGCTTTATGGCTCGTTTTATTACTTCATTCTGAAAATCTTCCTGGGTAAAGACTTCTGTAACCTCTTTCGGAAGTTTTTTTATTAATTGAATATGTTTTTTATTCTTTCTTTTCGGCTGTTCCACAGACCTGCGGCTTCCGTCCGCCAGATAAACCATATCGGCTTCTTCTCTTACAATCACATAAATACTGTCTTTGTCATGTCCTGACCTGGAAACTGCCAATTTAATATCCATCCGTCTCTCCCTCCTGAAGAGTCAATATCTCAGGTTCTCCAGATGTAATCAGAATCGTATTCTCATAATGGGCAGATAAAGAATGATCCTGGGTTACTACTGTCCAGTCGTCACTCAGCCACTCCACATCAAAACGTCCTGCATTGATCATAGGCTCAATTGCCAAAGTCATGCCAGCTTTCAACCGCACGCCTCTGCTCTTCTGGGAAAAATTCGGAATCTGGGGGGATTCATGTAAATGGGTGCCGATGCCGTGCCCTACCAGGTCACGCACCACCCCATAGCCAAAACTCTCTGCATAAGCACTGATGGCATTTGAAATCTGATGCAGATGATTTCCTTCCTTTGCATATTTTATGCCTTCAAAGAAACACTGCCTGGTTCTTTCTATTAAGAGTGCAGCCTCCTCGGAAATCTCACCAATCCCGTGGGTTCTCGCTGCATCGGAATGATAACCCTTGTAGATCACGCCGATGTCAAGGCTGACAATATCTCCTTCCTGAATCAAGCGTTTCTTTGTCGGAATGCCATGCACGACTTCCTCGTTCAACGACACGCAGACAGATGCTGGATAACCATTATAATTCTTAAAGGAAGGAATGCAGCCATAACTTCGGATAATCTCATCGCCGAGACGATCTATGTCCAAGGTAGACATGCCCTCTTTCAATTCCTTTCCCAGATTTTCATGAACCTTAGCCAGGATTTTTCCTGCTGCCCTCATTAACTCAATCTCTCTGGCAGATTTAATTGATACTGACATATATTACGCTCCTAAAATTTCCACAATGGCATGGAATACGTTTTCCATTGGCTGAGTTCCATCCACGCTCTTTAAAATATCCTGCTCTTTGTAATAGTCAATCAACGGCTGTGTCTGCGCATGATATACCTCCAAACGCTTCTTTACAGTTTCTGGCTGGTCATCATCCCTTAATACTACTGGGCTGCCGCAACGGTCACATACTCCTTCAACCTTCGTGGGAATAGACACGATGTGATAAGTTGCACCGCAGTTTAAGCAAGCACGCCTGCCGGACATCCGATTAATGATATTTTCATCTGGCACATCCACGTCGATGGCATAATCCATCTTCTGCCCAATCTTAGAAAGAGCTGCATCCAACGCCTCTGCCTGAGGTATTGTTCTAGGAAAACCGTCGAGCACAAATCCATTCTTACAGTCATCCTGGCTGATACGATCCATGACCAGATCACAGGTCAATTCGTCTGGCACTAGAAGTCCCTGGTCCATATACTCTTTTGCTTTCCTTCCCAAATCAGTTCCCGCTTTCAGATTTGCACGGAAGATATCTCCTGTGGAAATGTGTGGAATGGAGTACTTATCCGCAATCTGCTTTGCCTGTGTTCCTTTTCCTGCTCCGGGCGCGCCTAACATAATAATTTTCATAAGCTATTCCTCCTTTTTGCCGCCTCATAAAAATGAGACAATTGTTTTCATGTTTCCATAAGCCAGATACCCCGTATCAGAACTACAGAGTATTCGTCTTTGTCGCATTAATCTCCAAAAATGATTTAAGTGCACCATGGGAAATGCTCCAAAGCACCTCCCAGGTACACCGAATCAGCCGATTAAACTAGTCATTTAAAAATCCTTTATAATAGCGTACCAGCATCTGAGATTCAATCTGTTTCAAAGTCTCGATGATAACGCCTACGATAATGATGATAGACGTTCCGCCAAAGGACACATTGGCATTAAAAATTCCATTGAAGAAAATTGGAATCACAGCCACGATCGTAAGTCCCACGGCTCCGATAAATACAATATAATTTAAAATCTTAGTCAAATAGTCACTAGTAGGCTTTCCTGGCCTGATACCTGGAATAAACCCGCCCTGACGCTTCATGTTATTTGCAATCTCCAGCGGATTAAAGGTGATGGAGGTATAAAAATATGCAAATGCAACTACCAAAATAATATATACCACCAGGCCGATACTGTAAATGGGCTGTTCCGGATCGCACCAGTAGGACTGGGACAGGCCATGAAGTATTTTGCTTCCAATGCCGTTGCCATTTCCTTTTCCCATGATGGTTGCGATAACCACTGGGAATTGCATAATAGACTGGGCAAAGATAATCGGAATAACGCCCGCCGTATTTACTTTCAAAGGAATATGGCTGGATTGTCCTCCCACCTGCTTCCTTCCCTGGATTTTCTTGCTGTACTGCACCGGAATTTTGCGCTGTCCATCCTGCAGAATGATAACGAATACCACAGTAACCAAGATAACTGCCAAAATAACAAGAGCCGCTATAATTGCATTTCCAACATTTGGCGCATTCTTAATAAACTGGTTATACAGCGTCATTAAATCTTCCGGAATTCGGGAAACAATATTGATCGTCAGCACAATGGAAATTCCATTTCCAACGCCTTTTTCAGTGATACGCTCGCCAATCCACATCAATACCGCAGAACCTGCTGTCAAGCTGGTAACCATCATAATGACATGCAGTGCGTCGAACTTATCTAGGTAGTTGCTGCGCCCAAATCCAATTGCCATCGCCGTAGCTTGGATCAGTGCAAGAATCACTGTCACGTACCGCGTAATTTCCGCAATCTTTTTACGTCCATCTTCCCCGTCTTTCTGCATTTCCTCTAACTTTGGAATGGCGATCGTCAGAAGCTGCATGATGATGGAAGATGTAATGTAAGGGCTGATATTCAAGGCCAAAATGGACATATTGATGAACGAACCGCCGGTAATCGCATCAAAGAAGCTCAGGCCGTCAGCACCCTGGCTTGCAAACCAGTTTGCAATCACTTCGCCGTTGACGCCGGGAAGAGGCAGCTGGGAGCCTATCCTGATGACGATCAACATTAAAAATGTATAAAATATACGTTTTCTGATATCTTCTATTTTAAATGCTTTACGGAGTGTCTCCAGCATTAGATCACCTCTGCTTTTCCGCCAAGGGCTTCAATTTTTTCCTTCGCACCTGCGCTGAAGGCATTTACCTTTACGGTGAGCTTCTTAGTCAGTTCGCCATTCCCAAGGATTTTAACGCCATCCTTTGGATTCTTAATGATTCCCTTTTCCAACAAAGCTTCCACTGTAACCACTGCATCATTTTCAAACGTTTCCAGTCTGCTTACATTGATTCCCACAATGTCTTTGGAATTGCGGTTTGTGAATCCACGCTTCGGAATCCTTCTATATAATGGCATCTGACCGCCTTCGAACCCAGGTCTTGGAGCTCCAGAACGTGCTTTCTGACCTTTATGGCCCTTGCCTGCAGTCTTACCATTTCCCGAACCGTGTCCGCGTCCTCTTCTGAAATTATTGCTGTGTTTAGAACCTTCTGCCGGTCTTAAATTTGATAAGTCCATACTGACACCTCCTTACTGTCCTATTAGATTTCTTCTACTTTTACTAAATGATTTACCTTTTGAATCATGCCTCTGATTGCTGCGTTATCCGGCATTTCCACACTATGGTTTAACTTTCTTAAACCTAATGCTTCCACTGTCTTACGATTCTTGGGAACAGCGCCAATTGCAGATTTTACAAGTGTAATTTTTAATTTTCCTGCCATCTTCCATATCCTCCTTAACCGAGTATCTCTTCCACAGACTTCCCGCGGAGTTTTGCTACTTCTTCCGGAGATTTCAACTGGCTTAAAGCATCTATGGTAGCAAGAACTACGTTCTGCTTATTATTGGAACCTAAAGATTTTGTACGGATGTTCTTGATTCCCGCAAGCTCGCACACGTTTCGTGCCGGACCGCCTGCGATTACGCCAGTACCTTCGGGAGCTCTCTTCAGTAATACGGACGCTCCGGTATGCTTACCGGTAATATCATGCGTAATACTGTTATTGTCATCTAATTTTACAGAAATCAGTTTCTTCATTGCGTCTTCTTTTCCTTTGCGGATCGCCTCAGGAATTTCAGTTGCTTTGCCTAAACCTGCACCTACATGACCATTGCCGTCACCAACAACAACCAAAGCTGTAAAACGCATATTACGTCCGCCTTTTACAACTTTTGTTACACGTTTAATTGATACCACTTTCTCTGTTAATTCCAATTGACTAGCATCAATGATTGTACGTTTCATGTATCTGTCTCCTCCTATTAAAAGTCTAATCCAGCTTCTCTGGCTGCATCAGCTAAAGCTTTGATTTTTCCCTGATAGATAAACCCGCCTCTATCGAAGACAACTGTCTTAATTCCCTTTTCCAACGCTTTTTTCGCAATCACGGTCCCCAGATGTGCCGCTGCCTCCACGTTATTGGTTTTTTCCAGCTCTGCCTTAACATCCTTCTGAAGCGTAGACGCGGAAACAAGTGTATTTCCAACTGTATCGTCAATAATCTGAGCATACATATGATTATTGCTTCTAAACACAGCCAAACGTGGTCTTTCTGCTGTACCGGAGAAACGATTACGCATTCTTCTGTGTTTCTTCATACGAACTTCTGATCTTGATTTTTTATTAACCATTTTTTGTTCCTCCTATATTATTTTTTACCAGTCTTACCAACTTTACGCCTAATAACCTCATCAGCATATTTGATACCCTTTCCTTTATATGGTTCAGGTCTTCTCTTATCTCTGATTTCTGCCGCATACTGGCCAACTTTCTCTTTATCAATACCGGAAATGATGATCTTATTTCCATCCACCTTGGACTCTAACCCTTCTGGATCCGTCATTACTACTGGATGAGAATAGCCAAGGTTCAATGTCAGTTCTTTTCCTGACTTGGAAGCTCTATAGCCAACGCCGTTCACTTCCAGTTCTTTGGTGTAGCCGTTTGTCACGCCGACTACCATATTATTAATCAGGGTTCTTGTAAGACCATGAAGAGATTTCATTTTCTTTAAGTCATTTGGCCTTGTTACCGTTAACTCAGAACCTTCTAATTTGATTTCCATTTCTGCTGCAAGGGTTCTCTCCAGAGTCCCCTTAGGACCTTTTACAGTCACATGATTATTTTCTGCAATATCAACAGTAACGCCTGCTGGTACTGCGATTGGCATTCTTCCGATTCGTGACATGCCCGTACCTCCTACCATACGTAGGCGAGAACTTCTCCGCCTACCGCTAATTTTCTTGCTTCTTTATCAGTTACAACGCCCTGGTTGGTGGAAAGAATTGCAATTCCCAATCCGCCCAGAACCTTGGGGATCTCGTTTTTGCCAGCATATACGCGAAGTCCTGGCTTGGAAATTCTCTTAAGACCTGTGATAATTTTCTCATTTTTGTCTTTGCCATATTTTAAAGTAATGCGAATTGTGTTGAAGCTGCCATCCTCCACGATGTCATATTTTACAATGTATCCTTCATTTACAAGAATGTCGGCAATTGCAACTTTCATCTTGGAAGCTGGAACATCTACAGTATCATGTTTAGCAGTATTTGCATTACGGATTCTTGTAA